>ENA-OPZZ01000991-OPZZ01000991.1-human-gut-metagenome-genome-assembly--contig:-NODE-991-length-19580-cov-2.880687_pt1 | contig 19580 bp, 19 predicted proteins | sample MGYA00242487_ERZ504511 | MGnify/ENA primary metagenome ERZ504511 (study PRJEB26092, sample SAMD00036241) | human gut metagenome | host: Homo sapiens | study: EMG produced TPA metagenomics assembly of... | reverse complement strand
TGCGCTTGTGCGGATATGCCGGTTGGGTATGTGGAAAAGATTGAAAATCAAGTTGCTGTATAAAAATGAATTATTGCATCAACTAATGGGGCTTAATATTAAACTTTATTCATGAAATAATTATTCGAATGAATTATATATTTATAATCTTAGCTTTTGTTATTTCTGTCTGTATAGCGTTATTTGTCATACCTCGCATATTACTAATTTCTCTTTCCGTAAGAAGATTTATTTGATATACCAGATAAACGTAAAATCCATACATGTGCCATTCCACGTTTGGGGGGAGTTTCTTTTTTTCCAACGATATTATTTTCTTGTTGTTTGGTATTGGCATTCCGTACTATAACAGGATATTATATTTCAGATTTACATGCAACTTGTTTTTTATTGGAATGTTTGTTTTTAGTCTGTGGGTTGACTCTTTTATATTTGACAGGAATTACAGATGACCTTATTGGAGTGCGTTATCGCCAAAAGTTTGTGATACAAATTCTCTGTGCTTGTTTTTTTTCTGTCGCAGAGCTTTGGATAAATGACTTATATGGGTTATTGGGAATATATGCAATTCCAAATTGGATTGGTATTCCTTTTACTATATTGACCATTGTTTTCATTACTAATGCTATTAATTTAATAGATGGAATTGATGGATTAGCATCAGGATTGAGTAGTGTTGCGCTTTTGGTCTTTGGCCTTTTGTTTATAGAGAAAGGGCTGTGGATGTATAGTATGCTTGCGTTTAGTACCTTAGGTGTATTAGTTCCTTTCTTTTATTATAATGTTTTCGGTAATGCAGAACGGGCACGGAAAATATTTATGGGAGATACCGGCAGCTTAACTTTGGGTTATATACTAAGTTTTCTTGCTATCAAATATAGTCAGAACAATCCTGAGGTAATTTCTAATACCAAAGGTACTTTTCTTATAGCCTTTAGTACATTAATAATTCCAGCTTTTGATGTGATTCGTGTGGTAATGGTACGTTTGCGTAATGGAAAAGAGCCCTTTTGAACCAGATAAGAATCATATTCATCATAAATTTTTGGCAATGGGATTTACACCCCGTAAAGCTATGATTATTATAATATTAATATCCTGTGCATTTAGTGTTGTAAATATTTTATTGATACCATGGGTGAATAATACTGTGATATTGATAGGAGATATTGTAGCCTGGATTGCTTTAAATCTTTGGTGGGATAAAGTGAGAGATAAGCGCACACATTTAAACAGATTATATTAAAATGAAAGGTATTGTTTTAGCCGGTGGATCTGGTACTCGTTTGTACCCTATTACCAAGGGAGTTAGTAAGCAGCTTCTTCCCATATTTGATAAACCGATGATTTATTATCCCATTTCGGTTTTGATGCTTGCAGGTATTCGTGAGATTTTAATAATTTCTACTCCGTATGACCTTCCTGGTTTTCAACGATTATTAGGTGATGGTTCTGATTTCGGTGTCCGTTTTGAATATGCAGAACAACCTTCGCCTGATGGTCTTGCGCAAGCATTCATTATTGGAGAGGAATTTATTGGTGATGATTCGGTTTGCTTGGTACTAGGAGATAATATTTTTCATGGTCAGGGGCTGACTTATATGCTAAAAGAAGCTGTACGCATGGCTGAAGAAGAAAACAAAGCTACTGTATTTGGCTATTGGGTATCAGATCCCGAACGTTATGGAGTTGCGGAATTTGATAAAAACGGTAATGTATTAGGATTGGAAGAAAAGCCTGTTCACCCAAAATCAAACTATGCTGTAGTGGGCCTTTATTTCTATCCCAATAAAGTGGTTAAAATAGCAAAGAATAGCAAGCCATCTGCACGTGGAGAATTGGAAATAACTACAGTAAACCAATGTTTCTTGGATACTAAAGAATTAAAAGTCCAACTTTTAGGACGTGGTTTTGCATGGCTTGATACTGGTACGCACGATTCTTTATCAGAGGCTAGTAATTTTATTGAAGTGATAGAAAAACGTCAGGGGTTAAAAATAGCTTGTTTAGAAGGAATTGCTTTTCGGAAAGGCTGGATTACTCCTGAAAAAATGATGGCATTGGCACAGCCGATGTTAAAGAATCAATACGGGAAATACTTGATGAATGTAATAGATGAATTAAAAGAGAAATAGAAAGATGAAGCGGAATATATTGATTACTGGTGGTGCAGGATTTATTGGAAGCCATGTTGTTCGCTTATTTGTGAATAAATATCCTGAGTATCATATTATAAATTTAGATAAGTTGACTTATGCTGGAAATTTAGCTAATTTGAAAGATATTGAAGGTCAGCCGAATTATACTTTTGTAAAAGCTGATATTTGTGACTTTGAGAGAATAATACAGCTTTTTAAACAGTATAATATTGATAGTGTGATACATTTGGCAGCAGAAAGCCATGTTGATCGTAGTATTAAAGATCCATTTATTTTTGCACAAACGAATGTGATGGGTACCCTTTCATTATTACAGGCAGCTAAGTTGGCTTGGGAAACTTCAGAACGGGATATGATCATAAACTTTTTTATCATATTTCAACAGATGAAGTATATGGTGCATTAGATTTTGACGGAACATTCTTCACTGAACAAACAAAATATCAGCCACATAGTCCTTATTCTGCTAGCAAGGCTGGTAGTGATCATTTCGTACGTGCTTTTCATGATACATATGGAATGCCTGTTATTGTTACCAATTGCAGTAACAATTACGGGCCTTATCAATTTCCCGAAAAGCTTATACCTCTTTTTATTAATAATATCCGTCATGGTAAAGCCTTACCGGTTTATGGTAAGGGTGAGAATGTACGTGATTGGTTGTATGTAGTAGATCATGCACGTGCTATTGATATCATTTTTCATAAAGGAAAAATAGCTGAGACTTATAATATTGGTGGTTTCAATGAATGGACAAATATTGATTTAATTAAGGTTATCATTAAAACTGTGGATCGGTTATTGGGTAATCCGGACGGTACTTCCGAAAAGTTGATTACATATGTAGCTGACAGAAAAGGACATGATTTACGCTATGCTATTGATTCTAATAAGTTGAAAAAAGAATTAGGATGGGAACCGTCTTTGCAATTTGAGGAAGGTATTGAAAAAACTGTTCGCTGGTATTTGGAAAATAACGAATGGATGGAAAATATAGCGAGTGGAGAGTATAATAAGTATTATGAAAGTATGTACAAAATATAAAAGTTATGAATGTATCAGATTGTAGGTTGATTGATCTTCCAAAATTTTTGGATAAAAGAGGTAATCTCTCTTTTGCCGAGGAATTTAAGCATATTCCATTTAAAATAGAACGGACATATTGGATATACGATGTCCCTGGTGGAGAGAAACGTGGAGGGCATGCATATAAAGAAAATCAGGAATTTATTATTGCACTTTCCGGTAGTTTTGATGTGCTCTTGGATGATGGTAAAGAGAGGAGAAAAATCCATTTGAATCGTTCATACTATGGATTGTACGTACCAAAGCAGATATGGAGACAGATGGATAATTTTTCTACTAATTCGTTAGCTTTAATATTATCTTCAACTCCATATGGAGAAAATGATTATATACGTGATTACGAAACTTTCAAAAATACTGCATTATGAGTAAAAATAGTACAGTCTATGACTGCACAATTATAGAGCTTGATAAGCATCACAGAGATGAAGGTAATATCACTGTGGTTGAAAATGTTAAAACTGTTCCATTTGAAGTAAAACGTACCTATTATCTATACGATATACCAGGTGGCGAGGCGCGTGGTGGACACGCTCATAAAGAATTGTTTCAGCTGGTGATAGCTGCTAGCGGTAGTTTTAATGTAACAGTTGATGATGGCAGTGTGAAACGTACCTTTTCATTAAATCGTCCTTATCAAGGTCTATATATTGTTCCGGGAATGTGGAGAGAACTGGATAACTTTTCATCTGGAGCAGTGTGCCTGGTACTTGCTTCAATGCCTTATGATGAAGCTGATTATATACGAATATATAAGGATTTCTTGGAGTATAAGAATACAAAATGAAAAAAGCGGGTATTGATAATTGGTGGTAATGGACATGGTTCTGTTATTGCAGCTTGTATAAAAGATAATCAGAAAAACGGATACGATGAAGATATTGAAATCTGTGGTTTTGTGAACGATTTTGTAGATAATGTAGATGAGTATGCTGTTTTGGGAGGTACTGATAGAATTCAGCATTTTGTCGATGAAGGGTATTATTTTATATGGGGAATACATATGATAGGACGAAATGTCTTGACAGAAGAACTGTTTAAGAGACTAAATGTTCCATTGGATAGATTAGTAACAATAATACATTATACAGCATTTATTGGAGAGAACGTGGTTCTTCATCCAGGGGTAGTGGTCATGTGTCATGCATATATTGCTCCTCGAACAGAACTGGGCATAGGGACAATGGTAAAATCCAATACTTGTATCGGACACGATGTTAAATGTGGACCATTATGTCATTTTGCAATGGGTTCGATAACCGGTTCATTGGTGGTTATAGGTAAGTGTGCTGATGTTTCTATAGGTGCTACAGTTTTAGAAAAGAGAAAGATTGGCAATTTTGCTATGGCAGGAGCAAGAAGTTTGGTTACTCATGATATACCAGACTCTGAAATACATGTAGGGTTACCTGCAAAATTCTTGAGAAGAATTATGGAAGATTAATTCAATAATACTAGGAATGTCAGAAGCAATGGACACTGAAAACAGAAACTCGTATAAACAAAGCCTAAAAGCTACATCATTGTTTGGAGGGGTTCAAATCTTTAATATACTTATACAAATCATCAGGTCTAAATTTGCTGCAGTATTATTAGGCCCTGAAGGGATGGGGGTTATGGGATTGCTTAATTCTACCATTACAATGATTTCATCCTTTACAAATTGTGGTTTAGGGACCAGTGCCGTACGTAATATTGCAGAAGCTAACGGAGCCAATGATACTAAACGTATAGCTTTAATTATTTCTGTATTTAGGAGATTGGTTTGGATTACCGGATTGACAGGTGCATTGATTTGTTTGGTTTCAGCTTCATTGTTAAGTCAAGTGACATTTGGAAATACAGATTTTACTTTTGCTTTTATAATACTTTCATTCTCGGTTTTATTGATGCAATTAACTTCCGGGCAAAATGCTTTAATGCAGGGGATGCGGAAGTATCGTTATTTGGCGAAGGCCAATGTAGTTGGCAATGCAGTCGGTTTAATATTTATCATACCGTTATATTATTTTGGGAAGATAGATGCTATTGTCCCTGTTTTATTGTTTTCGAATGCTTTGATTTTTATCCTGTCTTATATATATGCCCGCAAAATAAAGATTGAGAAGGAAGAAATAACCATTACGGATATAAAAGTTGAAGGGCGAGATATGTTGAAGATGGGAGTGTTGATCAGTCTTCAGGGTATGTTGGCAATATTAGCTTCCTATTTCATTCGTATTTTCATAAGTCGTATGGGTTCTATTGATGATGTCGGGTTGTTCAATGCGGGGTTTACAATAGTCAACACATATGTTGGATTGGTATTTACGGCTATGGCAACAGATTATTATCCCCGATTGTCAGCGATAGCTTCGGATAATGACTCATTTGTTAGGGCGATTAATCAGCAGGCTGAGATTTCGTTACTGTTGCTTGCTCCAATAATTATTGCTTTTATCGCTTATATACGGGTAGCTGTAGTAGTACTTTATTCTACAAAGTTTATACCTACTGAAGGTATGATGTATTGGGCAATGGCAGCCATGTTTTTTAAAGCCATGGCGTGGAGTATGTCTTATGGTTTATTAGCGAAAGGTGATTCCAAAGTATACTTTTGGAATGAATTTATTACAGTTTGTTATGGATTAATTTTTTAATATGATAGGGTATTACTATTGGGGATTAATAGGACTTGGCATATCATCATTCATTAAATATGGATTCTATTTTTTGCAGCTATGGATCATTTGTCGAATAAATGTAATCTCAAATTTACCAGATCAATAATGAAATTATTTATACTATTTTCTTGTATCACTGCCATAGTCCTTACCTGCAAAATATTAATGTTTGGCTGGAGTGGATACGCAGTGGTGACAGTGTTTTTAGTTTTAACGACATATTATTCATATACGGGACTAGATCGTAGGATAGGGATTAGGCAGGTTATAATAAACAAATTACATCGTAAAAACTAATATGATGGATGATGAAGAAAATATTGCTCGAAATAAAACATTCAATAAATAAAAGAATCGGAAATGCTATAGAAAGTATATCATGTAGACTCTATTATCATTCAAAAAAGAACAGTTGGGGGCATTGTTTATATGCGATGAATAATATGGTTTTACGTTGTGTTTCGTTTGTACCGTTTGAAGTTGTTAGTCATCATGTCTATGCGAAATCGCATTTGACTTCATCTATAATACCACTTATTACTAATAGAGTAGGGTATACAAGTAAGTTAACCTATGAGTTGGAGCCTTTGAAGAAAGAACTGATATCAGTTCCGATGCAAGATATTTTTATTTATAAACATGAAGGTGTTAGAATACAAGGAAATTCCGATTTTATCTTAAATGTGAAAGAAAAGTGTGTAATTAACGACTTCTGTTATAATATGAACGATCGCTATGTGATGTTTGATGGGCTTTTATTGCGGTTAAAGAATAATGTTGCTGTTTTACGTAACGATGGCGGTATTGGGAAATGTCGTTATTTGAAGTCTGGAATTATGCTTTCAGGGAAATTTTCATGTAATTACTATCATGAATTGTATGAAATTCTCATTAAACTGCTTGTCTTCAACAGAATAAACATATCAAAAGATGCTCCGTTGATAATCGATGAAATCGTAATGAAAATAGATTCTTTTAAAAAGATTTTTGAGATTCTTAATGAAACCCAACGTGACATAATTACTATAGGAGAAAAAGAAATAGTAGAATTTGGTACTTTATATTCTCTTTCTGCTGTGAATTCTATTGCACCTCATTATAGAGATATTACTGATCCTGATCATTTATTTGGGTTTGTTTTTGATTGTCATTTAACATTGCAAATGCGTGATAAATTGCTCTTGTTTAAGTCTAATTTAGCAACTCCGAAACGCATTTTTCTGACACGGAAGAGTACAAAAAAGAGGCATTATAATGAATCTGAAGTTTGGGGAGTACTTAAAGAATATGGGTTTGAAGTTGTTGCTCCCGAAACATACACTTTTTGTGAGCAAATGGCCTTGTTTAATAATGCTGACTATATTGTGGGTGGTTCTGGAGCTGCATTTACAAATTTATTGTTTTGTCATAGCGGTTGTAAGGTTATTTGTTTTAGATCCATAAGAAACTATTCTCCAATATTTTCGACTATTGCTAATATTGTCGATGTTAAAATGCGGTATTTAGCTGGTATTTCTGATAGTACAGTAGATTTACATGCTGATTACATTGTCAGCACTGATAAACTGAAAAAAATGATTGATTATAATGAGGATTAAAAATAGTAATGACATAACTTATTTTATAGGAGGTATATTACTTTTGTTAACTCTAAGGCCATTTTTTACTTGGAGTCTAAGTGGGTCTTATGCGCAAAATTGTATTCTTTTCCCATTGGCGATTCTATTCTTGGCGGAATTATAGAATGAATAGATTGAATGTGTGTATCTGTTTTTCTTGTTTTTTACCCTTTTGTTAGCTTCTATTTCTCAAAATCGTAATCTGATAGGATTCTTTTTTATGATTATTTTGGCAGCAGTACCTTTTGGATCGAAAAGATTTATGGTTAACGTGTTTGATAGGTACAAAACGTTATATTCTATAATAATTGGAATATCCATTTTGGTATGGCTGTTACTTTTCTTTGGTATTCCTGTCCCTGGAAAAATAATAGCTCCTTTGAATGCTGTAAAAACATATAATTATATTGCATATCCATTTTTAGTTATTCCCAACTATTTAGGGGCAGGTCTTGATGTTTATTTTCAATCATTAAGATTTTGTGGCCCTTTTGATGAGCCGGGTGTTGTTGGTACTATCGCCGGACTTATGCTGTATATAGATAATTTTAATCTGAAGGATAAAAGGAATATATTTATTTTAATTTCTGGACTTCTTTCATTGTCTCTATTTTTCTATGTCCTTTCTGCCATTTTTTTAGTGTATTTTTTATTTTCTAGAAATGTCAAGGTCGTATATAAATTCTTCATCTCTTCTTTAATGGCATTGTTAATTGTTTTTTCTATGCAAAATACAATGACTAGGTTGTTGATTTGGGATAGATTGGAATATGATAAAACACAAGGGATGATCAGTGGGGATAATAGGGCTGATAGTAGTTTAAAAAGTTATTTTAATTCTATTCAGGGTACAAGTCAATATTGGTGGGGGGTAGATAATAAGAGACAGTTGGCAAACTTCTCGGATAGTGCTGGTTATCGAAATGCAATTCTGTCCAATGGAGCTGTTGTCTGTATTATGTACCTGCTTTTCTTTGTTCTTTATGCCTTAAATCGTATAAAGTCCATATGGTATATTCTTATATTTATAACCTTGCTACTTGCTACATTATATCAGCGTCCTGGGTTATTTTCTGTTAATTATATCTTTCTATTTTCTATGTATATAGTAATGCACGACAAACGTGAAAATATAAAATTAAATCCATGATGCATATTTGTTATCTCACAGGGCTTTATTCTCGAAAAGACCCATTGATCTTTGACCGTCAGGGGAAGGCATTGGCAATGGCTGGCTATAAAGTTACTATTGTTGTTTGTGACTTAGAACCGAATGAAACAATTGATGGTATTGAGTTTATTTCGTGTAACTATAAGCCATGCTCGCGTATAGAGAGGATGCTGAATACCAAGAAATTTCTTTATAGGAAAGCACTGATGATAAATGCAGATGTATACCAAATTTCTGATCCGGAGCTATTATCTCTTGGGGTTAAATTGAAACATAAGGGATATAAAGTTGTATTTAATCTTCGTGAGTTTTATCCTGGCATCATTCATGATAAAGCATATTTGCCTAAAATGGCTCGTAATGTAATTGCAGTGCTGATGGAGAAATATCTGAAGTCATCTCTAAAGAAATATAATGCTGTATTTACTGTAACTGATGATACTGACAATCGCCTTGAAAAGTGGGGAATAAAGAATCATTATGTTATTAAAAATTTCCCTGTTGTATCTTCCAGGTTTACTTTATCCAAGGAGGAATATTTATCCCGTAAAAATGTTCTTGGATATATTGGAACAGTCTATTGGATTAGTTGTCAAAAAGAAGTATTAAAAGCTTTAGCGGAATTGCCGGATATCAAATATTATGTTGCAGGTGTGATTGAAGAAGGATATGTTGATGTTCTTGAAACTTTTCCAAACTGGAAGAATGTGGATTTTGCAGGGTCGTTTAAGAAAGAAGAGATATCAACAGTTTTTTCAAAAATGACTATTAGTAATACTCTTCGGGATTTTAGTCGGACAGGCAGTCCGAATGGATCTTTTGGTGTGTTGAAAATATTTGAAAGTATGGAGGCGGGGTTACCGGTGTTGCTTTCGGATGTGAAATGCTATCGTGAAATTGTAGAAAAATATAATTGTGGAATTTGTGTTGATCCACATAATTCGCAGCAAATAAAGGAGGCTATTCAATATTTAGTTGAAAATAAGGAAATGGCTTATCAGATGGGGCAAAATGGTCGGCGAGCAGTTTTAGAAGAGTATAACTGGGAAAGTCAGGCTAAACTATACATTGAAGTATTAACAAATATATAAAGCGAGGAATATATGATACACCCACTGGCTGACTGTCAAAGTAAATTAATTGGTGACGGGACTACTATATGGCAATTTTGTGTCATCTTAAATGGTGCTGTTATTGGAAGTAACTGCAATTTATGTGCCCATGTTTTTGTAGAGAATGATGTTATTATAGGTAACAATGTTACTGTAAAATCAGGAGTACAATTGTGGGATGGTCTAAGAGTAAAAGATAATGTTTTTATCGGAGCAAATGTCTCTTTTATTAATGATTTGATTCCTCGTTCAAAAGTCTATCCAAGTGAATTTTTAATGACGACACTTGAGGAACATTGTTCGATCGGAGCCAATTCTACAATAATGGGAGGATTGATTATTGGTGAGTACGCTCTTGTCGGGGCAGGAAGTGTTGTTACAAAAAATGTTCCGGCACATGAGATTTGGTTTGGTAATCCTGCATGTAAAAAAGGGTATATCACTAAAGATGGTATTGCTCTGGACTTAAATATGTGTGATAAAAATGGAGTTAAACATAAAATATAAAACGGATATGATTAAATTTTTAGATTTACAGAAAGTTACTGCAAAATATGCAGAAGAGATTCATGAAGCAGTATTGAGAGTCGTTGATTCAGGGTGGTATTTACAAGGCAAAGAAAATGCAATGTTTGAAACACATTATTCTTCATATATTGGTACTAAATATACTATAGGATGTGCTAACGGCCTTGATGCATTGATTTGGATTTTCCGTGCTTATATTGAAATGGGGATAATGAAACCTGGAGATGAAGTTATCGTTCCTGCAAATACCTATATTGCTTCTATTTTAGCCATTACTGAGAACGGACTCATTCCTGTGTTGGTTGAACCCAATCTGGAAACATATCAAATTGATGATTCTAAGATTGAAAAAGCTATAACTTCTCGTACAAGAGCTATACTTATAGTACATCTCTATGGTCAGTGTGCGTATACTGAGAAAATAGGAGAATTATGTGAAAAATATAATCTTAAGCTTGTAGAAGATAATGCGCAGGCACATGGCTGCAAATTTAATGGGAGAATGACAGGCTCGATAGGCGATGCTGCAGGGCATAGCTTTTATCCGGGTAAAAACTTAGGTGCATTAGGGGATGCAGGAGCTGTGACAACGAATGATGATGAGTTGGCACATATAGTAAGGTCGGTTGCTAATTACGGATCTGCAAAGAAATATGTTTTCCAATATGTAGGGCGTAATAGTCGTCTTGACGAAATTCAGGCAGCTATTCTTGATGTTAAACTCCGTTATCTTGATAATGATATACAATTAAGAAAAGAAGTTGCAAAATATTATATAGAAAACATTGAGAATCCAGCGATTATTTTGCCAATTGTGAAAGATTGGAATGCACATGTATTTCATCTTTTTACAATTCGTTGTGCAGATCGTGATGGCTTGCAACAATATTTAGCAGAGAATGATATTCAAACTAATATCCATTATCCTATTCCTCCTCATAAACAAGAATGCTATAAAGAATGGAATGATCTTAGCTTTCCAATTACAGAATTGATTCATGCTGAAGAATTGAGTATTCCAATGAGTCCTGTTATATCTATGGAAGAGGTTGAAAGGGTTGTAAAAGTGTTGAATGCTTGGAAGTAATAATCTTATGATGAAGAAAAAGACTATTTGGTTCATAAATAAAGATGCAGCACCTATTGAATTTTATGGCACTCATTTGAGAACAATAAAGTTGGCACAATATTTTCAATCAGAAGGCTATAATGTGAAATTGTTTTGTTCTAGTTATGTTCACAATAGAAACTTATGTTTGTCTGACTCTAATAAGACATTTGAAGAGAAAACTTATGATAATATCCCTTTTGTTTTAGTAAATGCAGGTTGTGGATCTACTAATGGGATAAGAAGGATTATATCATATTTTAGGTTTGCGGTTAAATTATTCATCCATAGAAAACAATTTGAGAAACCGGATGTGATAATTCATACATCTCGTATTCCTTTTGATATTCCAATTTATCAACTTGCTAAAAAGGTAAAAGCAAAATATATTGTGGATGTTACAGATTTATGGCCTGATTCATTCGTAAGCTTAGGCTTATTGGGAAAAAATAATCCATGCGTGAAAATTGCTTATTGTTTAGAACGATATATTTATAGTAAAGCAGACAACGTTGTTTTTTCTATGCCTGGTGCAGTTAATTATGTGAGAGAAAACGGATGGGATAGTGATCAGGGGGGGACAATTGATTTAAATAAATTGCATTATATAAATAATGGTATTGATTTGTCTGAGTTTAATGTTAACATGCAAAGATACAAAATAGAAGATTTTGATTTGGCAAACGATAAAACTTTCAATATTATTTATTTGGGAAGCATTCGATTGGCAAATAATCTTAAACTGCTTATAGATTCAGCTAAAATATTGCAGAATAATAGTGTGCAGGTCTTGATTTATGGTGATGGTGAGGATAGGGCTTTTTTAGAGCATTATTGTGAAGAACAACAGATTACAAACGTAAAATTTAAAGCAAAATGGACATCACCTGAGTATGTGCCATATATACTTTCAAAAGCAGATGTGAATGCTCTGAATTATTCTACTAATTTCGGGAAGTATGGTGGCAGTATGAATAAGATGTTTTTGGGACTGGCAAGTGGTAAACCATTATGTTGTAATGTGGGAATGCCATACAGTATCATATTAGAGGAGGGTGTCGGCATAGACTGTAAGTTAACTGATCCGCAGGATTATGCCGCTGCTATACTTTCGCTTAAAAACTTGCCTTCTGATGAGTATCAGACAATATGTAATAAAGCGAAAAAGCAGCCGAAAAATATGATTATGCGAAACTATGCGTGAAATTTAAAGATGTCTGTAATTTGTAAATTGTTAGTAAAAAGATAATTAGTAAAAAACATGAAAATAACTTTAATTGGTGCGTCAGGTTTTGTCGGGACTCGTTTGATTACACTTTTGAAAAAAGCACAAAGATATGAGATGTTGAATATTGATTTGCAACAAAGTCGTTTCTTTCCAGAAGTTACAGCAATTGGTGATGTACGTGATCAGGATTATTTAGATAAGAAATTGGAAGGGGCTGAATGTGTTGTTTTATTAGCAGCACAGCATCGGGATGATGTTGTTCCGGTATCTCTTTATTATGATACAAATGTAGGTGGTATAGAAAAGACATTAAAAGCAATGGAGAAAAATAATATAAAACGAATCATTTTTTTTTCATCTGTTGCAGTATATGGTCTAAATAAAAAGAATCCAAATGAAGAATATCCGGCAGATCCGTTTAATCACTATGGGAAAAGTAAATGGCAGGCAGAGCAAATTTTGCATGAATGGTATAAGTTACATCCGGATTGGAATATTGATATTATTCGTCCAACAGTCATTTTTGGAGAACGTAACAGAGGCAATGTGTACAATTTATTAAAGCAAATTGCGAGTGGAAAGTTTCTAATGATTGGTTCTGGAAACAATAAAAAGTCAATGGCTTATGTCGGTAATGTTGTTGCTTTTGTAAAATACATGATTGATGAGGTTCGGACAGGTTATAATGTGTTTAATTATGTTGACAAGCCGGATTTTACAATGAATGAACTAGTGGCTCATGTGAGCAAAGTTATGAATAAACATATTCCGGCTACTCATTTCCCTTATTGGTTGGGCATGATAGGAGGATATTGTTTTGATATATTTGCTTGCATTACTCGTAAGAAATTGGCAGTAAGTTCTGTGCGTGTGAAGAAGTTTTGTGCAACAACTGAATTTGATGCTGCTAAAATACATTCTTCTGTTTTTAAAGCTCCTTATTCTTTAGGAGAGGGGCTGGCAAGAACTTTAGAGTTTGAATTTATATACCCCCCTACAGATGATATTACTTTTAAAAGTGAATAAGATGATAAGAATATGGAAAAAGTAAATAAACTAATATGTGTGATATTGTTGTCTTTTTTATTAGCAGCATGTCAATCTTATAAAAAGGTACCTTATTTGCAAGACGTGGAAGCAGTCAATCAAGCTACTCAGCAGGAAACTCTTTATGATGCAAAGATCATGCCGAAAGATTTATTGACAATTGTGGTTTCGTGTACCAGTCCGGAACTAGCTGCACCCTTTAACTTGACAATTGCCAGCCCGTCTAATTTATCAATACAGTACACTACTACTCAGCCTGTGTTACAACAATATTTGGTTGACAATGAAGGGAAAATATCTTTTCCAGTATTAGGAGCACTGACAGTTGGAGGGCTTACAAAGAAACAGGCAGAGCAGTTAATCGTTGATAAATTGAAGCCTTATATGAAAGAAAATCCTATTGTTACAGTACGTATGGTAAATTATAAGATATCAGTCATTGGAGAGGTTGCTCGACCGGGTACATTTACTATTTCTAATGAGAAGGTGAATCTATTGGAGGCATTGGCCATGGCTGGTGATATGACGGTATACGGTCTTCGTGATAATGTGAAGCTGATTCGTGAGGACGCAAATGGCAAACAGCAAATTGTCACTTTGGATTTAAATAATGCCGAAACGATTCTTTCACCTTACTATTGGTTACAACAGAATGATATTGTTTATATAACTCCCAATAAAGCAAAGGCTCGAAATTCTGATGTGGGCAATAGTACCAGCCTCTGGTTCTCCGCTACCTCTATCTTGGTATCCGTTGTCAGCCTATTAGTAAACATCTTAAAATAACGATTTGCAATGAAAGAAACAGAATTCAACGGAACACAAGAGCCTAAGGAAGAAAGTATAGATGTCAAGGAACTGCTGTTTAAGTATTTGCTCCATTGGCCTTGGTTTGTGGGGGCGGTTGTGGTATGTTTGATTACAGCATGGGTCTATTTGTATATAGCTACTCCTGTGTATAACATATCTGCTACGGTTTTAATAAAGGACGATAAAAAGGGAGGTAGTGCCGGAATGCTTTCTGGGCTAGAGAGTTTGGGATTGGATGGTTTGATGTCTTCTTCACAGAATATTGATAACGAGATTGAAGTGCTCCGTTCCAAGACTATCGTCAAAGAAGTGGTTGAAGATTTGGGCCTCTATATTTCTTATACGGATGAGGATGAATTTCTTTCCAGGAATATGTATAAAACTTCACCTGTACAAGTGAGCATGACTCCGCAGGAGGCCGATTTATTGGAGAAACCGATAATTGTGGAGATGATATTGCAACCACAAGGAAGTCTGGATGTGAATGTGAAGCTTGGCGATGATGAATATCAGAAACATTTCGAAAAGTTACCGGCTGATTTTTCCTACCGATAAAGGAACATTGGCATTTTTTCCTGACACCGGATTCTGTATTATCTGAAAAAAATATTGGGAAAAAAAATACAGATTCAGAAAAGACTACACGTAATATTACAGCAACAATTAATAAGCCTTTGGCTGTAGCGAAAGGGTATTGCAAAAATATGACTATTGAGCCTACTTCCAAGACCACTTCTGTGGCTGTCATATCATTGAAAAACTCAAATGTACAACGCGGCAAGGATTTTATCAATAAGTTATTGGAGATGTATAATATCAATACGAATAATGATAAGAATGAAGTGGCACAGAAAACAGCAGAATTTATCAATGAACGTATTAGTATTATTTCTAAAGAACTGGGTAGTACGGAAAAGGATCTGGAAAGTTTCAAACGTGGGGCGGGTATTACGGATTTGACCAGTGATGCACAAATAGCTTTGACGGGTAGTGCTGAATATGAAAAGAAGCGTGTGGAGAATCAAACCCAGATTAATTTGCTGCAGGATTTGCAAAAATATATGCAAAATGAAGGTTATGAGGTTTTACCTAGTAATATAGGATTGCAAGATGTGAATCTTGCAGCTGCTATTAACCGTTATAATGATGTGCTTGTTGAGAGAAAACGTTTGCTGCGTACATCAACGGAGAATAATCCTACCATTATAAACTTGGATACAAGTATTCATGCCATGAAAGAGAATGTACAAGTATCTTTAGACAGGGTTTTGCGTGGATTGTTGATTACAAAGGCAGATTTGGATCGTGAAGCGAATCGTTATTCCCGTCGTATTAGTGAGGCACCTGGTCAGGAGCGTGAGTTTGTGAGTATTGCTCGCCAACAGGAGATAAAGGCCGGACTTTATTTGATGCTTCTTCAGAAGCGTGAAGAGAATGCGATAACTCTGGCTGCTACAGCCAATAATGCGAAGATTATAGATGACGCTATAGCGGATGATACTCCTGTATCTCCTAGAGGCAAGATAATTTATCTGGTTGCTTTAGTGTTAGGAATCGGAATTCCGGTGGGGATTATTTACCTGCTCGAATTAACCAAATTCAAGATTGAAGGTCGTTCTGATGTAGAAAAGCTTACTTGTGTGCCTATTGTTGGTGATATTCCATTGACTGATGAAAAGCAGGGTACTATTGCTGTATTTGAGAATCACAATAACTTGATGAGTGAAACTTTCCGCAATATCCGAACGAATCTTCAGTTTATGCTTGAAAATGACAAGAAGGTGATTCTGGTTACTTCTACGGTTAGTGGTGAGGGTAAATCTTTCATTTCTGCTAATCTTGCTATTAGTCTTTCTTTATTAGGGAAGAAAGTAGTAATCGTTGGTCTTGATATTCGTAAACCGGGCTTGAATAAAGTATTTAATATTCCGAGAAAAGAAGTTGGTATAACTCAATATTTGGCTAATCCGGAAAAGAACTTGATGGATTTAGTACAGCTTTCTGATGTAAGTAAGAATCTTTATATTCTTCCCGGTGGAACAGTTCCTCCTAATCCTACCGAATTATTGGCTCGTGATGGACTGGATAAAGCGATTGAAACTCTTAAGAAGAATTTTGATTATGTGATTCTGGATACAGCTCCTGTTGGTATGGTAACTGATACCTTGTTGATAGGACGTGTGGCTGACCTGTCTGTTTATGTCTGCCGTGCAGACTATACTCATAAAAACGAGTATACTTTGATCAACGAACTTGCTAAAAAAGATAAATTGCCTAGCCTGTGTACTGTAATCAATGGTTTGGATCTGAAAAGAAGAAAATACGGTTATTATTACGGTTATGGTAAATATGGCAAGTTCTATGGTTATGGTAAGCGCTATGGTTACGGTTATGGATATGGAGAACATTTTCATGACAAGGAGTCATAAATTCAACCAAAATATAGCGGTTAATAAACTTTGACATAGAATTCGCCAATATATATTTTATTGGTGATCGAGATTTTTTTAAGTTAATAATGTCATAGAGTACTTTTAATACTTTACACAAAAGTGAGATGGAACATGTAGGTCCCTAACTTCATGCTACACATATGAAGCACCCTACATTTTGTGGTCAGGAAATGTACGGCGGTGTATTCCTGATCAATGCCCTCATGTCGGTGTAAATCCGATGTGATTTCTATTATATCAACTGTCTGTGAAGATCGTTGATATTTGAAATGATATTATCACTAGATAATATACAACTCAAAACGGGAGACAGCACTTTTGTTGTCTTCCGTTTTTATATTGAATACTTCTTCATTATAAATATTGGTACTTTATCGGGAGCTTACAAATACTCTTATTTTTATTTGCTGTTTTGGACATTTTGAAGTACCTTGCACACCTATTTTAAAGAATATTTTTTTAACAGGAGAATAACAGGTATGGATAATCATGTTGTAATAATGGCTGGTGGCATAGGGAGCCGCTTTTGGCCGATGAGCACTCCGGAATGTCCTAAACAATTTATTGATGTAATGGGATGTGGCCGGTCGCTGATTCAGTTGACGGCAGACCGTTTCGACGGTGTTTGCCCTAGGGAAAATATGTGGGTCGTAACTTCTGAAAAATACATTGATATTGTTCGGGAGCAGTTGCCGGAAATTCCGGAAAGTAATATTTTGGCGGAGCCTTGTGCGCGCAATACTGCGCCCTGCATTGCTTTTGCTTGCTGGAAGATCAAGAAAAAACATCCGAATGCTAACATTGTAGTAACTCCTTCGGATGCATTAGTCATTGATACGGGAGAATTCCGTAGAGTGATGGAGAAAGCCCTTCGTTTCACAGATGATGGCAGCGCTATTGTAACGATAGGTATCCGGCCAACTCGTCCGGAAACCGGATACGGATATATTGCTGCTGCCGATCAGCTCCAGACAGATAAAGAGATTTATACAGTAGATGCATTTAAGGAAAAACCGGATAAAGAGACTGCCGAAAAGTATCTGGCAGAAGGCAATTCCTTCTGGAATGCGGGAATCTTTGTATGGAATGTGCGTACTATTACTTCCGTGATGCGTGTATATGCTCCGGGCATCGCACAAATTTTCGATCGCATTTTCCCCGATTTCTATACAGAGAAAGAGAATGAAACAATCAAGAAGTTATTCCCTACTTGCGAAAGCATTTCTATCGACTATGCAGTGATGGAGAAAGCACAGGAGATTTATGTACTTCCCGCTTCTTTTGGTTGGTCAGATCTGGGTACATGGGGAGCACTTCGCGGTTTGCTTCCACAGGATAAGTCTGGAAATGCAACCGTAGGAACCGATATCCGTTTGTATGAAAGTAAAAATTGTATTGTGCATGCCAGCGAAGAAAAACGAGTAGTTATTCAAGGCTTGGATGGATATATCATTGCAGAGAAAGATAACACATTATTGATCTGCAAGCTGGAAGAAGAGCAAAGAATTAAGGAATTCTCGAAATAAAATTTATTTCGAGAATTGATATTCATGTGGTGTCATTCCTGTCATTCGCTTAAAGAACTTCGAGAAAAAAGAAGGATTAGGGAAGTTCAATTCATCAGAAATTTGATAAACAAGCAGATTGCTATGTTTTAGCAATACTTTAGCTTCTAATATAATGGACTGGTTTATCCAGTCCATTACTGTTTGTTGACTGGTTTGGCGGATGATCGTATTAAGATAACGAGGAGTGAGACATAGCTTATCCGCATAAAAACTAACATTACGTTCTTTCTTGCTATAAGCATTGACTAAAGAAATGAAACGCTGGAAAATCTCTTCCTGATGTGTCTGACAGCTCTGTTCTTTTTGATTGTTGTTTTTGACAAGATATTCTATATTGCACAAAAGACTGATTAGTAGATATTGAATAGCTTCCCGTCGGAACGTTGGTTCTTGTAATATATTCCATATTAAAGCAAAGTAGCTCTTAAACAAATCGTATTCATGTGAGGTCAGAGATAATATGAGATTTTTCTGTAACTGTGAAAGATGAGTGAAAAAATTGTCTTTTCCGGCTATAGAAAGAAATTCTGCGTCCATGCCTACCATCTGCATATCAAAATCCGGAGAGACTTCTATAATCTGAAGAATGGAATTCGGAACAATTACTAATAGCTTGTCCGGCTGAAAAGTTTCTTCTATCAGGTTGATTAATACGCGTGCATATCCCTGTTTGATGACTGCGATACGTCCCTCTTTGATACGGTAAGGTTGATCCACTGTGATAAGATTGGATTCTATTTTGGCGAAGCTGTTTACGAATCCGAAATGCGGAGATATAAAACGAAATTCGTTAAATCGGACGATATCCGGATTTCTAAGATTTCGAGACCTATATTTAATGGTATTTTCTTTTCCATCTTTATCTGTTTTTTCCGCCAAAGATAATAAAAATCAGCAAATAGCCTTTTATTCTTTCTCTTTATCGAACTATTGGAACATTTTTACTAACTATCGGAATGTGAACGTATCTTTGAAACCTCTATCTTTGTCTTTGAAGAAATTAAAGAAATGATGTGTATGAAAAGAAT
>ENA-OPZZ01000990-OPZZ01000990.1-human-gut-metagenome-genome-assembly--contig:-NODE-990-length-19587-cov-5.170658_pt1 | contig 19587 bp, 18 predicted proteins | sample MGYA00242487_ERZ504511 | MGnify/ENA primary metagenome ERZ504511 (study PRJEB26092, sample SAMD00036241) | human gut metagenome | host: Homo sapiens | study: EMG produced TPA metagenomics assembly of... | reverse complement strand
ATTGATACAGGAATCAAGGTGAACGGAAATGAGCCGCTGATGATCTCGCTCTTAAAACGATCTGATTATTTCTCAGGATATTATGTCGGAACGCCGTCTTATTTAGTAAATGGGATGTGCAGGAAAACTCTGTATTCTGAAAAAAAACTTCGATCAAATTTATTGAAATTTTGTCATCGATACAGGGAAGAACATGCGGAGCGTATTTGTAAGGTTGAGACGGAAGTAAAAGACAGAAGTGAGGGATATTGCGAAAAAACGATTTTTATAAAAAATGAAGAAGTACTTTCTAATGTTACAGAAGCGATCTATGGCAGATTATTGTTTCCGAACTGGAAGTCAATGAAAGGGCTTGACAGATATATCAAAATCATAGGAGCAAGGATAACGCAGCTTGTCGATGCCGGAAGGACAATGAATATTTTGTCAGCGAAAGTAAAAACGGAAATCTGGCAATCGATTAAATGAACCGGGGGGAATGAGTATGATTTGAATTCGGAAATTGATTTTTAGTTCTATATCGATAATTATGAAAAGTACAAGACGTATATCGCGGAGCGTGTAATCGAGAGTAAACAGGATTATTTGAATTATGGATTTACAAAAGAACAGTCAATGATGCAGATTGAGCCAATCAGTTTTTTCGATGAAAAAGAAGAAGTGTTTAATCCGAAGAAGGAAGATTTCGACATTAATCAAAACTGTCTGATCCACATCATACAGGAAAGGCGGGAACGTTTTCCGGAAAGCATACGCAGTCAGAGCGACAGCAAGATCGCAGGTCAGATCATGAATGCTCTTGAGCGGGGGATTAAAATGCAGCGCCGCGACAGATCGTTTGCAAAAGCTTCTTATTCAGGGAAAAGCGGAACTATTTCATGGTTCATGCCTCTGCATATAGATGCTCCGTTAAGTGAAGATCCGGAACTTGTCATGGTAGTAAGAAGATCGGGAGACTTCTATGAGATAAAAACAATTTTGTCTTATGACGATGAATTGAAAGACCGCATTACTGCTTTATCTTTATACAGCAAACTCTGGTGAAAAGGAGGGATGCCGAAAGTGTATGAATTTTAGAATGACGTTTGGATCAGTGAAAAGGAGTATGTCAAGGCAGGAGGCGGCTTTGGTAAAGGGACAAAATGAAACAAGAATCAGATGAAGCATGTGGAAAGAAACAACAGAGGAGGAAGAAAAATGAATGAAAACAAAGAAAAAACAGCAGGAAATTTAGCAAACAGTGTGGTAGAAGGGTATGACTATTCTGTAGCAGTGAGAATGTCAGGAAGGGCAGGGGCATATTCGCCGACCGGCGGAAAAGGAAATGCTTTTGAGGTGATGTATTCTGATAAGAAGAATCTCTCTAATCTGCTGAAGCCGGACACGACAACAACGCTTACGAATTCGTCAACTGCCCGTCAGGTAGATTTGGTTACGAAGAAGGGAAATCGCATTATAGAGAGGATTCAGTGCAAGGATACTCCGAGTGCAAAAGGAACGATGGATACGATCAAACGGGTGCAAAACGGTCAATATCGAACAACGCAGTTAGTAGGAACGTCTGAAAGTGCGGCGGCATTTAATGCAAAGGCGCCTTCTCAAGGTGTGACTAAAGTAATGAAAGACAGCGGAATCTCAACGAAAGATACAACCCGTGTAAGCAATAAGTTTAACGGAGTCCAGTCATCAACCGGGATTGCCAAATGCGGCAAAATCGTCGGCAAAACTCGGAGGAGCTTTCGGAGGAGGATAAGACGGTAGTGAACCGTGCCCGCCGTGTGCAGCGTTTCCTTTCGCAGCCGTTTGCCGTTGCCGAACAGTTCACGGGTGTTCCGGGAGTAATGGTTTCCATTGAGGATACAATCAAGGGATTTAGAATGATTCTGGATGGTGAGGTGGATAATCTTCCCGAACAGGCGTTCTTGAATGTAGGTACGATTGAGGAAGCTATGGAGAAAGGTAAGAAATTGTTGGAACAAGCGAAGAAATAAAAAACGTTGCGATGAAAGAACTGCATTTGAGTATAGTGTCGCCTGAAAAGAGCGTATTCGACGGAGATGTGAAGATAGTCACATTGCCGGGTACGATCGGGTCGTTTTCCATTCTGCCGGGACATGCGCCTATCGTCTCGTCATTGAAAGCGGGAACATTAAGTTATACCACGTTGGACGGGGAGGAGCATACACTTGATATTCAGGGTGGTTTTGTGGAATTGAGTGACGGGACGGTTTCTGCCTGCGTTTCGTAGGCGGACCTCCTGAAATATAGTTGAATTGGAAAAACGAGATTTAGAAAATACAGTAGAAAAACACAATGACATGATGAACATTAGTAAAACTAAACGGAATTTTATCGGCTTGAACACTTTATTTGCAATTCTAAGTGCAGGAGTCGGTGCAGTGATTTTACATGTTGCCCTACCGGGACATTATTTCGGAGGATATCCGTTTATTCCGACATATTTCTATCTGTTTGGTTTGTTCAGTATCTATATGTTCGATGCGTGTCGGCAGCATGCTCCGCAAAAGATGTTACTGCTGTATTTGGCAATAAAAATGGTAAAGATGATTCTTTCGATAATTCTAGTCTTGATTTATTGCCTTGCCGTGCGTGAAGAAGCTAAAGCTTTCTTGCTGACGTTTATCTCGTTCTATCTGTTGTATCTGATATATGAAACGTGGTTCTTCTTCTCCTTTGAAGTGAACCTGAAACGGAAAAAGAAAATAAGAATAAAAATGAAACAGTTGCGTAACATAGTAGCTCCGATATTTCTGCTCTGCCTGATGTTGGTAGCCGGTCTGCCGGTCTTCGCGCAGACACAGGAAGATGTGACTCCGCAGGAGCAGAAAGAGAATACGGTCGATGTGAAGGAGATCGTGTTCGGGCATATCGGCGACTCATACGAATGGCATATTACGACGTGGGGTAAAACGCACATTACTATACCATTACCTATCATTGTTTATAGTTCTACTACAGGTTGGCATACGTTCCTTTCTTCCCGTCTCGCTGAGAATGGAGGCACTTATGAAGGGCTCTCCGTCGCCCCCGAAGGAAGTAAGTACGAAGGCAAACTGGTGGAGTATAATGCAGCCGGAGAGCAGGTTCGTCCGTGGGATATTTCCATTACGAAGGTGACATTCGCTTTGTTGTTCAACAGTGTGCTGCTGCTGGTTATCGTGCTGAGTGTGGCGCAATGGTACAGGAAGCGTCCGCAGGGAGCGTTGGCGCCGGGTGGTTTTATCGGATTCATGGAAATGTTTATCATGATGGTGAACGATGATATCATCAAGAGTTGTGTCGGACCCAACTACCGGAAGTTTGCACCGTACCTGCTGACGCGTTTTTCTTCATTTTCATTAATAACATCATGGGGCTGATTCCTTTCTTCCCCGGTGGTGCGAATGTGACGGGAAACATTGCCATTACTATGGTGCTTGCTATCTGTACGTTCCTTGCAGTCAACATCTTTGGAACGAAACATTACTGGAAAGATATCTTTTGGCCGGATGTGCCCTGGTGGCTGAAGGTACCGGTCCCCATGATGCCGTTTATCGAGTTCTTCGGTATTTTCACCAAACCGTTTGCTTTGATGATACGTCTTTTTGCCAATATGCTGGCAGGGCACATGGCAATGCTGGTGCTTACCTGCCTGATATTCATCTCGGCCAGTATGGGACCTGCTTTGAACGGAACGCTGACCGTGGCATCGGTGTTGTTCAATATCTTTATGAATGCACTTGAGTTGTTGGTTGCCTTTATCCAGGCATATGTGTTCACCATGCTGTCAGCCGTGTTCATCGGTCTGGCGCAGGAAGAGCATAAGGAGAAGGCGGTGAAGTGATACGATTATTGGGAATATAAATATTAATAAAAATAACCATTTAAAAACTGAAAGTTATGTTACTATCTGTATTATTGCAAGCTGCTGCGGCAGGTGTGGGAGTTAGTAAACTGGGTGCAGCCATTGGTGCTGGTTTGGCTGTTATTGGTGCTGGTGTAGGTATTGGTAAAATCGGCGGTTCTGCTATGGAGGCCATTGCCCGCCAGCCGGAAGCATCCGGAGATATCCGTATGAACATGATTATTGCCGCTGCCTTGATTGAAGGTGTTGCTTTGTTGGCAGTAGTTGTGTGTTTATTGGTATTCTTTTTATAATGTACAATCTACCATTTACCATTTACAATTTGTCCGTGCAGCATCACCGCGCAGCCAAATTGTAAATCGTAAATTGTCAAATAGTAAATAAAATTATGTCATTGTTATTACCCGATAGTGGTCTGCTGTTCTGGATGCTCCTTTCATTCGGTGTGGTGTTTGTGGTGCTTGCCAAGTACGGTTTTCCCGTTATCACCAAGATGGTGGAAGGTCGCAAGACCTACATCGACCAGTCTTTGGAAGTGGCACGCGAAGCAAATGCCCAGCTCTCCAAACTGAAAGAGGAGAGTGAAGCGTTGATTGCTGCTGCCAACAAAGAACAAGGACGTATTCTGCGGGAGGCGATGCATGAGCGTGACAAGATTATCGTCGAAGCACGCAAGCAGGCGGAAGCCGCCGCGCAGAAGGAGCTGGACGAAGTTAAAAAGCAGATACAGCAAGAGAAGGAAGAGGCCATCCGCGATATTCGCCGCCAGGTGGCAGTCTTGTCCGTAGATATAGCCGAGAAAATTATCCGCAAGAATCTGGACGAGAAACATGAGCAGATGGAGATGATAGACCGGATGCTGGATGAAGTGCTGGCCGCAAGTAAAAACAATTAATTCTCAAAGAAATGGATATAGGAATCGTTTCGATGCGTTATGCGAAAGCATTGATGGAATATGCCAAGAGCATGGGGGCAGAAGATACTCTGTACAAGGAGTTTTGTATGCTCGACCGTAGCTTCAGGAAACATCCGGATTTGCGCATGGCATTGGAAAACCCCATCCTGACGATACGTGAGAAGTTAACACTTATCTGTACCGCTGCTGTGGGGGATGCTCCTGCGGGCCGTGAGTTTGCGCGTTTCATGACCCTGGTGTTGAAGAACCGGCGGGAAAACTTTCTCCAGTACATCTGCCTGAGTTTTCTGGATTTGTACCGGAAAGACAAGCATATCGGTGTAGGAAAGCTGATAACAGCCGTTCCCGTCAGCCAGGAAGTGCGGGAGCGCATCCATGACAGTGCTTCCTCCCTGCTGCATGCCAGCATGGAGCTGCAGACTGAAGTGGATCCCTCCATTGAAGGTGGTTTTATCTTCGACATCAACGACTTCCGTCTGGATGCCAGTATTGCTACGCAGCTTAAGAAAGTGAAACAGCAGTTCATTGATAAGAATAGAAGAATCGTGTGATTTACGATTTGACAATTTACAATTTACTTATTTAATAGTCTTGTGATGCGTAAGTTGTAGAGGTCAAACAGTATATGATTCGGGTTCTTTCAAATAGTAAATAGTAAATTGTAAAATAGTAAATACTAAGATGTTGTCTGAAAATATAAAAGTAAGCGAAGTCTCCGATATTCTCCGCAAGCAACTGGAAGGGATTGACACCCGCGTACAGTTGGACGAGATTGGCACGGTACTGCAAGTCAGTGACGGTGTAGCCCGTATCTATGGGTTGCGCAATGCCGAAGCCAACGAGTTGTTGGAGTTCGACAACGGCATCAAGGCCATTGTGATGAACCTCGAAGAGGATAATGTGGGTGCTGTGTTGCTTGGCCCTACGGATAAAATCAAGGAAGGCTTCATTGTAAAGCGTACCAAGCGTATTGCTTCCATCATGGTGGGAGAGGGTATGCTGGGCCGTGTAATAGACCCTCTGGGTGCGCCGCTCGATGGCAAAGGACTGATAGGCGGAGAACTTTATGAAATGCCGCTGGAACGCAAGGCGCCGGGAGTTATCTTCCGTCAGCCGGTGAATCAGCCGCTACAGACCGGTCTGAAGGCTGTGGATGCCATGATACCTATCGGCCGTGGACAGCGTGAGCTGATTATCGGTGACCGCCAGACCGGTAAGACGGCCATTGCCATCGATACCATCATCAACCAGCGTGCCAATTTTGATGCTGGTGATCCGGTATATTGCATTTATGTAGCCATTGGCCAGAAAGGTTCTACCGTAGCTTCTATTGTGAATACCCTGCACCAGTACGGTGCGATGGACTATACCATTGTGGTGGCTGCTACGGCGGGAGACCCGGCTGCATTGCAGTATTACGCTCCCTTTGCAGGGGCTGCCATCGGAGAGTATTTCCGTGATACCGGCCGTCATGCGCTGGTGGTCTATGACGACTTGTCCAAGCAGGCGGTGGCCTATCGTGAAGTGTCTCTGATTCTGCGCCGTCCGTCAGGACGTGAGGCCTATCCGGGTGATATCTTCTATCTGCACTCCCGTTTGTTGGAACGTGCGGCGAAGATTATCAGCCAGGAGGAAGTGGCACGCGAGATGAACGACCTGCCGGACAGTCTGAAAGGCAAGGTGAAAGGTGGCGGTTCGCTGACTGCATTGCCCATTATCGAAACTCAGGCAGGAGACGTGTCTGCCTATATCCCAACGAATGTGATTTCAATCACTGACGGGCAGATATTCCTTGATACGAACCTCTTCAACCAGGGTAACCGTCCGGCCATTGACGTGGGTATCTCTGTGAGCCGTGTGGGTGGTAATGCCCAAGTCAAGGCTATGAAGAAGGTGGCAGGTACATTAAAGATTGACCAGGCACAGTACCGGGAGCTGGAAGCGTTTACCAAGTTCAGTGGCGATATGGACCCCGTGACGGCATTGACCATCGACAAGGGACAGAAGAATACACGCCTGCTGGTACAGCCCCAATACAGCCCGATGCCGGTAGAAAAGCAGATTGCCATTCTTTATTGCGGCACGCACGGCTTGTTGAGGAATGTTCCTTTGGACAAGGTCAGCGAGTTTGAACGCAACTTCCTTGAGTCTCTTGAGATGAACTATCGCATGGAGGTACTCGACGTTTTAAAGACGGGTGCCATCAATGACGATGTCTGCAAGAAGATTGAGGAGACGGCAGAGGCGGTTGCAAGGCAATTCATGTAAATAGTGATTAGCGTTTAGTGATAAGTGATTTTGTTGATATATCCGGCAATCCAACTACACCGTATATGCAATATAATCCCTAATCCCTAATCCTTAATCCTTAATCCTTAATTATCATGTCTTCACTGAAAGAGGTAAAAAATAGAATAAGCTCCGTCAAGAGTACACGCCAGATAACATCGGCTATGAAGATGGTGGCATCTGCCAAACTGCATAAGGCGCAGGGGCGGATTGAGAATATGCTGCCTTATCAACGGAAGCTGAGTGAGATTCTGACGAACTTTCTGCGTACGGATGCTTCCTTCGAGTCGCCCTATACCGAGAAAAGACCCGTGACGAGGGTAGCGGTCGTGGCGTTTTCGTCCAATAGTTCCTTGTGCGGTGCATTCAACTCGAATGTGGCGAAGATGCTGGAACGGGCTTTGGAAGATTACCAGTCGCTGGGCAAGGAGAATATTCTGATATATCCCGTTGGGAGAAAGGTGGAGGAAGCCGTCAAGAAAATGGGATATGTGCCGCAAGGCAGCTACCAGGTGATGGCAGACAAGCCTTCGTACGTTGAAGCGTATGAGCTGGCAGAGAAGTTGATGCATGAGTTTGTGGAAAAGCAGATTGACCATGTGGAGCTGATTTACCATCACTTCAAATCGATGGGTTCGCAGGTGCTGCTCCGCGAGAATTATCTGCCCATTGACCTGACGCAAGTAGCGCAGGAGGCGGCAGAAGATGTACCGGAGGATGCCCGCAGTTTTAATAATGATTACATTGTGGAACCTTCCGTCGGCGAACTGATAGCGGAACTTCTGCCAAAAGTGTTGAGTCAGAAGATATTTACCGTGCTTCTCGATTCCAATACTTCGGAACATGCTGCCCGTATGCTTGCCATGCAGACGGCGACAGATAATGCCAACGAGTTGATTCAAGATTTGACGAAACAGTATAACAAGAGCCGTCAGCAGGCCATTACGAATGAGCTGCTCGATATTATCGGCGGTAGCTTGAAATAGCCCGGATCGCCCCGTAAAGGGCTTGTTCAGGCTGGGTACAAATAAATGGAATAATAGGACAAGGATAACGAAATAAGCGTTATCTTTGTCCTATTATCATATATGGCTACTGATGAAATCCGTATCATTCTGAGAGAGAGCGGATTGGTTGAATAATAAACATATCAATGGAGAATAATCCCGAAATAGCGCTTGCATGGCAATTCATTGAAAACACAGGCACTCATCTTTTTTTGACCGGCAAGGCAGGTACCGGTAAGACAACTTTCCTGCGAAAACTGAGGGCGGAGAGTCCGAAACGGATGATTGTACTTGCACCGACGGGAATTGCCGCTATCAATGCAGGCGGTGTCACCATCCACTCCTTTTTCCAAGTACCTTTCGCTCCTTATGTGCCCGAAAGCTCATTCAGCGCAGATGGCAAGGCAACCTACCGTTTTCGTTACGGGAAAGAGAAAATCAACATTATACGCAGCATAGATTTATTGGTCATCGATGAAATCAGTATGGTCCGTGCCGACTTGCTCGATTCGGTGGATGCCGTCTTGAGGCGGTTCCGCGACCGGAACAAACCCTTTGGCGGCGTGCAACTGCTGATGATTGGCGACTTACAGCAGCTGTCTCCCGTAGTGAAAGACGATGAGTGGCAGATGCTGCGCAAATACTATGACACGCCTTATTTCTTCTCCAGCCAGGCCTTGAAGCAGACGGAATATTGCACCATAGAACTAAAGAAAGTCTATCGGCAGAACGATGGGACTTTTCTTGAATTACTGAACCGCATTCGCGAAAACCGTTGTGACGGGCAAGTGCTGGAAGCCTTGAACCGCCGGTATATTCCCAATTTCGTACCAGATAAAGAAGAAGGATACATCCGCCTGGTGACCCACAATTATCAGGCCCAACGGATTAATGACCATGAGCTGGAACAACTTCCGGGACGCTCGTATGCCTTTCGTGCCAAGATTGACGGAAAGTTTCCCGAATATTCCTATCCCACGGATGAAGTACTGGAACTGAAACGCGGTGCCCAGGTAATGTTTGTGAAGAACGACACCTCCGGTGAGCACCGTTACTACAATGGCATGATTGGAGAGGTGACAGCCGTGTCGGCAGATGGAATTGAAGTGCGCAGTAAGGGAAGCGACGCTACCTTCTTACTTCAGGAGGAAGAGTGGACGAATGCCAAATACGTGCTTGATGAGGAAACCAAGGAGATTACAGAAGATATTGAAGGAACATTCCGGCAATATCCGCTGAAGCTGGCGTGGGCGATTACCATTCACAAAAGCCAGGGACTGACGTTTGAACGTGCCGTGATTGATGCCGGTGCCTCCTTTGCGCATGGGCAGACCTATGTGGCTCTGAGCCGCTGCAAGACATTGGAGGGAGTGGTGCTCAGTGCCCCGCTTTCTGCAAAGGCCGTTATCAGTGACCATGCAGTAGATACCTTCACGATGGAGGCACGGAGAAACGAGCCGGACGAGAAACGCTTCCGTTCCTTGCAGCAGACCTATTTCCTGGAACTGCTGTCGGGCTTGTTCGATTTCCAGCCCATGGAGCAGGCTTTGCGGCGGTATGTGCGGCTGATAGACGAACACTTGTACAAGCTCTTTCCCAAGCAACTCGCAGCCTGCAAGGAGGAAATGGAACGTTTTCACGACAAAGTGACGAAAGTAGCCCAGAAGTTCAGTATCCAGTATACCCGCCTGATTGATACTGCGCAGGACTATGCAGCCGACCCGACTTTGCAGGGGCGCATACACTCTGCCGCCACTTATTTTCAAGAGCAGTTGCAACCGCTGGATGCGGTGATGGCGAGTACGGTAACTTCTGATAATAAAGAGTTGAAGAAGAAGCTCCGGGATGCCATGGAGGAACTGGAGGAAGTGTTTGACATGAAGACTGATTTGCTGGATTATGTGCTGGAGAATGGTTTCCATATGGCAGGATACTTGAAGCAGAAAGCACTGCTTTCCATTGATGATTCGGCTTCGCAGAAGGGTAAAGGCAAAGGGAGAAGTGCTTCTGCCAAAGAAGGGCAGGGAAGCAGTAAGCAGGCTGATAAAGAGAAACGTCCGCGTGAGCGGAAACGCGATGCTGCGGCTGTTGAAGTACCCACGGATGTGCTGCATCCGGAACTTTACAACCGCTTGGTAGCATGGCGCAATGCAGAAGCTTCCGCATTAGGGCTGCCCGTATACACCGTCATTCAGCAGAAGGCAATTCTAGGCATCAGCAATCTGCTTCCTTCGGATAAGGCCATGCTTGTACGCATTCCGTATTTCGGAAAAAAAGGGGTGGAGAAATATGGAGATGTGATTCTGGAGATGGTACGTGTGTATCGCAAAGAGAAAGGACTGGCAGAGCCGGAGTTGCTGTAGTCGAATCTGCTGCCATCCGCACCTGCATTATTTACCATCCGAACATCAGCTTTATTCCTTCCTCCAGCGTATACGGTTGATACCCCAGTTCCCGGTGTGCCTTTTCTATACTCAGCCCGCTGAAACGGGGACGTGGTGTCTTTTCGTTCATTTCCTTCGTGGTGACGGGACGGATGAGCGAGCGATTCAGCCCCAATACGTCCGCTACCCGATAAGCGATGTCTGCAATGGTCAGGCACTCGCTGCCACAGAGATGATAGATACCGTTTTGCGGATGACTTATCAGCTTCTCCACTCCTTGCGACACGTCTCCCACGAAGGTGGGCGTACGCCATTGGTCGGATACGACGAACACTTCCTCATTGTTCCTTAATCTGTTTGCCACCAGTTGGAGCACATTTCCATGCTGTCCGGGCAGGGCGGCACCGTACACCACCACTACGCGCACGATGGCATAATCCCTGCAAACGGCAGCGATACGTTTCTCACCTTCCAGTTTGGTGTAGCCGTAATAATTAACGGGAGCGGGAATATCCTCCTCCGTATAGGGTCGGTCCGTATCACCACCGAAAACGAAGTCGGTGGAAAGATGGATAAAACGGCTGCCTCCCGCCTCACAGCATTCTGCCAGATGCTCCACGGCAGTAATGTTGACGGCATCCGCTTCTGCATGGTGCGTTTCGCAATAATCGGGGACGGAGAGGGCGGAGGTATTGATTACAACATCCGGCTGTACTTCCTGGAAAAGCTTTTTCACCGCCTGGCGGTTGCATATATCCGTACGGATAAAGCGATAGTCGCCCGAATGGGGACAGATGTCGTCGTGCAGGGAACAGCCCGTTGTCTGATAAAACACGTTGTGGGACAAATCATCCAGGATGCGTCTGCCGGTAAAACCGTTGGCGCCTATTACCAGTATTTTCTTTCTTGTCATTGATTCTGTTGTTAAGTGATGGGCATCAATAGGGCACGTGTCTGCCCTGCTGTACCTCGATGCGTATGCCAAAGGCTCCGTTGGCTGATTTCAGCTCGAACGCCCCTTTGAAATTGTTCTTTTCCCAAGGCAGTGCGGAAGGGTTGGGTACTTTCCAGCCGTCCTTGTCATATTCGCCGTACGTATGGATGCGCATGCCGTTCTTCAAAGTGAAACTTCCCATTTGCAGGTTGTCGGTAGAGCCCCAGAAGCCCGTCAGTCCGAAGGGATTCGAACTGAAATACCGGGAGTTGCTGAGTGAGAATATGTTCGAAAGACCTTGTGAATAAGTCACGTTCGGGTTCAACTGGAAGATGCGGCTATAGTCTTTGCTGGCATCCGGTATCTCCAAAGTGAATTTGGGAAGAGTGGGGGTGGACAGATTCATCAGCCCCATATCCAGCAGGAAGCCGTCGTAATTCTTCACGCCCGGCAGAAGCTCCTTTTCAGACGGAGACATGCCTTCGGGAGACGCTTTGCCACGTACTGCAGTACGTACCGTATCGGCAGGCATCTCGCTCTGTGCGCTGACGGATGACATGCCTGCAAGTAAAATGATGATGCAGAAGAAGATTCGTTTCATAGTTCTTTGTTCACAATTTCAGTTGCTGTCTGCCGCATAGGGGCAGACTGAACAAAGATACTCGTTTCCCTCTATTTCCGGAAATATCTTTGTATTATTTCTATTTCTTTATACGAATGGTAGGGGCGAAAATGGGCGAATTTACCCATTTCATTTTGGTGGGGTCGTATCTTCGTTCCATCCCTCCGTTGAGGTCGAGCCAGTCCGTCACTTTCAGTTCCAGTACCATGCCATAACCGCTTTGCGGATACATCGGGTTCATATATCCATGAAAGGAGTTACTTCTCCCGTAGCCCGAATACTGGCCGAAGGCATGCAGGCGCATGTAGGGATTGATGCGGTAGGATACGGAGGCATTGTAGCCTATGTCCCATTGAGTACCTCGGGGGGCATCCCTTTTGGCATACTGGGCACCGGTAATGGATGAAGGTTGGGAGATGGAATAGTGGGCGGCATATACCCCTCCGCTCAATTCCCAATGTCCGTCGGGACTGTAATAAGTGACTCCTGCGCCAGCCTGCATGATGGAGCCCATTGCAGGATAGGTGTTATGGCTGCCGTACATCGTCAGTACGACTTCCGGCGAGAGCAGGAAATCGGCGAAACGCTGGAAGTCCCATTCAAAGATGTTTTTCTGAAAGTGTATCTTCTTCATGTCCGTCCAGGGCAGGGGCTCCACATAGTCGGAGGGAGGGAGATGGAGATTTATCTCTTCCTGCTGTTCGCCTTGCAGACCTTTGTTGGGGCTGGCTTTCATCAAGGCCCGTACGCTTGTTCTCTTTTGGAGAAAAGGGAATCTGCTCTTTCTTTACGGGAGGCCGGTTCTTTATTGTGTCTTCCGGAATCTCGCTCTGTGCATAGGCGCAGAGTGAGGAACAGATAAAAGTAATGAATATAACTTTTTCATAAATAGTAGTTTAGTTTTAGTTTAGTTCACTATTAGTTTATATCCTATTCCCCGCACATTGACGATACGGATGCGCTCGTCTCCGGCCAGTTTATGCCGCAGTTTGGTGATGAACACATGCAGGGCTGCGGGAGTTGAAGAAGCTGTCGTCTCCCCAGAGGTCGAGCAATACATTCTGGGTGTTGACCACCTGGTTACGGTTCTCGCAAAGACGTTTCAGTATCTCGGACTCGCGGTGGGAGAGTTCCACTTCCGTATCCGCGTTAGGTGAAGTCGGGGTGCCTGCAAAAGCAAGTCGTTGAGTGACGGAATTGAAACGGTAGTCACCGATTTCAAAAACGGTAGTTTCTTTGGGCTTTTCCTCTGTAAAGGAGAAAGCTTTGCCTACCAGGGCCTTTATGCGGATAATGAGTTCCTGCATTCCGAAAGGCTTTTTCAGGTAGTCGTTGGCACCCAGCTCAAACCCTTCCACCACATCGTTGATGGTGGAGCGGGCGGTAAGGAACAGTACCGGGGTCTGTTTGTCGGTCTGCCGGATGCGGCGCACCATTTCAAAGCCGTCCATGCGGGGCATCATCACGTCTGCCACCAGCACGTCGGGACGGAGGTCGAAGAACTTGCGCAATCCCTCTTCACCGTCTGCTGCGGTGTGGATGATGAAGTTCTGCCCTTCCAATGTGTCCTTGATAATCATGGCGAGGGTCTGTTCGTCCTCAACCAGAAGTACGGTTATCTTTTCCATAATTGTCGCTTTTGTTACAAGTAATGTAAAGCTCCTTAACAAGTAATGTAAAGTACCCTAACAAATAATGTTATCATATCCTTATCGTAAAGGTACTTCCTTTTCCCAACTCACTCTTTACCGATACGCTGCCACCATGCTTCTCTATCATGGTCTTCACATAGAACAATCCCAGCCCATAGCCTTTCACATCGTGCAGATTACCCGTGGGTACGCGGTAGAATTTGTCGAAGATGTGCTTCTGCTTCTCGGGAGCAATACCGATACCGTGGTCGCTGACGGAGATTTCGGTCTGTTCATTCTGCCCTTCGACGGTTACCTTGCGGCAATGGATGGCCACTTCGGCTTCTCCGTGCGAATATTTGATGGCGTTGTCTATCAGGTTGCTGATGATGTTGCTGAAATGCGTACGGTCGGCAAGTACGCTCAAATCTTCCGGTTCGATGTCCACCGATATGTGGACGGAGCTTTCCGCTTTCAGCTTGTGTTGTTCGATGAGCGTTTCCAGAATATCACGTATTGCAAACTCCTCCGGGTGCAGGCGGAAAGTCCTGCGGCGTTCCATACTCATGGAAAGTATCTGTTCAACCAGTCCACTGAGGCGCTGAAGCTGTTCCTGGCAGATACGCAGGTATTTGTCGCGTTGGGCCTTTTCCTCCGCTTGGTTGAAGTTGAGCAGAGCGTCGTTGGCGGCATATGCTACGGCGATGGGGGTTTTCAGTTCGTGGGTGATGTTGTTGGTGAAATCGCTCTTCATCTCTTCCAGTGTCTTCTGTTTCAGGATGGTGCGTATCAGGAACCAGAAGGAGAAAGCGAGTACGATCAGAATAACGAATGATGTGGTGAGAATGCCCGACATCTGTCGCAAGACCAACGTGCCGGCCGGTTCCATGATGAGACGGTAGCTTTGACTTGTATTGATGTCGAAAGAATAATTATATTCCACGGCTTTTGAGGTAGGCACATAGCCGGGGGTACCGATGTTTACCAATGTATCTATATAGAGAATGGTAGAGTCCCATTTGCTGCCTTTGTGAAGATGTAGCAGCCTATGGGGAAGATTGATGTTACGGTCATGCAGGAATGAAGTCAGCAGGCTGTCATAAAGCAGTACGTCGGGGTCGGAAATGATGTCCAGTCCCGAATGCAGTCCGCGCTGGAAGTAGGTGGCGAGTTCCAGCATACTGTTTTGGTCGCGCAAAATCACATCCAGTCCCCCTTTGGCACTCAATGCGGATTGGGGAGAGCTGTCTGAGTCCTTGACTGCTTCTTCCAGACGCTCTCGGGCAGAATCGGCAGACATCCAACGGACTTTATCCGTTTCTCTATGCTGGTCGATGAAAAGCACACTGTCCTCTTTGGTGAGCAAAGGAACGTTCTTCCTGACACTGACTTCCACGCGGGTTGAATCGTTCGGGTGGGTCACGTAAACACTGTCTCCTTTGGGCATGAAGGTTTCGTGCAGGGTGGTGTTGTCCAAAGAATCTTCACGGGAGATGGTGGTACTGCTACGGACAAATGATTTTCCGTCATCGCTGTATCCGGCTGATACGCTGACTTCACCGTGGTTTATGTCGTCCTGCTTCATTTTATCCACGCGTATCATCATTTCGTTATAGTCGCTCATGCGCATGGCTTCGGTGATGTCCCTTTCCATTTCACTGTGCATGGTATGGTAGAGCCCCGTCAGCCAGTAGGCTTGGTAGGCGAAGATGCCGGCCAGGGAGACGATGACAAGTATGGCAATATATTTGAATGGCAGTTTCATGTTTGTTTCCGGTTACTTTTATACATACAAAGGTAAGATTAATATTGTGAACCCTATCATCCGATAAGACTAAATAACACTCCCGATAACACTGGATAACACTTGGTAAGCCGCTGATAACACAAGTTTCTGCTGATTCTGCCGTACTTTGCAGACGAAGATTTGCAGAAGAAGAATATAAACATAAATAAAAAGAAGAACATGAAACGATTCTATTTACTCCCTATTGTATGCTGTGCTTTGAGCATCAGTCTTTCGGCACAAGAGAACAACGGCACTGCAACCACCTCCGGTGCAGACGACAACCGCATCCTCAGCGCCGACAGCCTTATCACGACCGATGCCCGTCTGGACAGTCTTTATCAGACCTTGCCGGAAGTGATGATTACCGGCGAACGCCCCATCGTAAAGGCAGCGCAAGGCAAGCTGGTGTACGACCTGCCCCGCCTTATCCGGAACCTCCCCGTAGACAATGCCTACGATGCCGTGAAAGAGCTTCCCGGCGTCATCGAGATGAATGGCGGGCTGCAGTTGGCAGGCCAGGGAGTCACCGTTATCCTGGACGGCAAAGTAACCACCCTCAGCACCGAGCAGCTCTATTCCTTGCTGCGCAGCATCCCTGCCAGCCGCATAGAGAAGGCGGAAGTGATGTACAACGCCCCTGCACGCTACCAGGTGCGTGGCGCACTGATCAATATCACCTTGAAACAATCGGCAGGCGGCCCAGACTCCTGGCAAGGCGAACTCTATGCCAAGTATCGCCAGAAGCATAACGAAGGCTTTGAGGAACGCGCCAGCCTGCTCTTCAGCAAAAATAAATTCTCAGCAGATTTTCTTTACTCGCACAGCCATGGCCGGGGCTACTCTACTACCGACAAAGAGGCTGTGCACACCCTGGCAGACGGCTCGGTTCACCCCATGACAACATATGAGGTGGGCCGTGGCCGCAGCCATACCCATAATTTCAGGGTAGGGGCGGACTATAACATCGCCAAGGACCATCAGCTGAGTTTCGTCTATAACGGTGGCTATTCCACCTCCCACAACTGGACGGGCGTGACGGGCACGCAGGTGTCCACAACTCATGGCAATAGCACCGACTGGCTGCACAACGGCCGTCTGGACTATCGTACCCCTTTCGGCCTCAAAGCCGGTGCCGAACTGACCTACTACCGTTCCCCGTCCGACCAGTTGCTGCATAGCCGCATGCAGGATGAGGAACTTGACTTCTACACCGAAGATTGCCAACGCATCAACCGATGGAAATTCTTTCTGGCCCAGGAGCACAGTCTGGGAAAAGGTTGGGATTTGAATTACGGAGCCATCTATACTACCAGCATCGACAACAGCTACCAATATTATTACGACCCCGAAACCGGCGAACAACTGACCTCCTCAGATGCCTTAAGCAATATGAAGTCCCGCCGCCGCGAACAGACCTGGAATATCTATGCAGGTTTCAGCAAGAGTTTCGGCGACAAACTCGCTTTGGACGCTTCCCTGGCTGTGGAGCATTACAAGACTCCCGTCTGGAACCAGTGGGACTGGTATCCCATCGTCAACTTGAACTATATGCCGTCACCGGGACATATCCTTCAGCTCTCTCTGAGCAGCGACAAGGACTATCCCGACTACTGGGCGGTGCAGGATGCCGTCTCTTACATCGGTGGCGGATACTCTGAGCTGCATGGTAATCCGTTGCTGAAACCGGCGCAAGAGTATGAGCTTAAAATGACCTATATTTTGAAGAGCAAATACATCTTCAGCGCTTGGTTCAACCATACCAAGGACTACTCCGTACAGACGCTCTACCAATCTTCCGAACGTCTGGTTGAAATCTACAAGACACTCAATTTTGATTATCAGCAACAAGCAGGTATACAAGCCTCTATACCGTTTAAGGTGAAGAATTGGTTGAATTCTCGTCTTACCCTCATCGGCTTGTGGCATCGCGAAAAGGATGGTGATTTCTGGGATATTCCTTTCGATAGAAAGCAATGCTATGGCATTGCCCAGATGAACAATACTTTTACTCTCTCCACCAAACCCGACTTGAAGCTGACGGTGACCGGATTTGTGCATAGTAAAGCCATTCAGGGCATCTACGACCTGCCTACGTCGGGCAATGTGAATATTGCCCTGCGCTACGGCTTCGCCAAGAACAAAGCCATTCTCAACCTCTATTGCAACGATATTTTTGAGACGGGACAGATTTCTCCCCGCATCCGTTTCAAGACGCAGAATGTGACGAATCATTACTCATGCTTCCGCGAATTCGGCGTATCGTTCACCTATAAATTCGGTGGATATAAGGAGAAGCAACGGGAGGCAGTGGATACGTCGCGGTTCAAATAGATAGAAGATGCAGGTGGTCAGGTGAAAATACGGTATTCCTTTGTACTTTGCCACATCTTTCGTACTTTTGCAACTTTCAAAACATTAAAGTTGTTATTTAAAGAAAAGACTCTGTATGAAATCGGACATTGAAATAGCCCGCAGCATAGAGCTGAAGAAGATAAAGCAGGTGGCTGAAAGTGTGGATATCCCGCGTGACGAAGTAGAGAACTATGGCCGTTACATAGCCAAGATTCCTACGCATCTGATTGATGAAGAGAAAGTGAAGAAGAGCAATCTGATACTGGTGACGGCTATCACGGCTACGAAAGCGGGTATCGGTAAAACAACCGTGTCCATCGGGCTGGCATTGGGGCTGAACAAGATTGGCAAGAAAGCGATTGTGGCTTTACGCGAACCCTCGTTAGGTCCTTGCTTCGGCATGAAAGGCGGTGCTGCCGGTGGAGGATATGCCCAGGTGCTGCCCATGGAGAAGATAAACCTGCACTTTACGGGCGACTTTCACGCCATTACCTCCGCACACAACATGATTTCCGCTTTGCTCGACAATTACTTGTACCAGCATCAGGCAGACGGCTTCGGACTGAAAGAAATCATCTGGCGGCGCGTACTTGATGTGAATGACCGTTCCTTGCGGAGCATTGTCACCGGATTGGGACCGAGCACCAACGGCATTACCGAGGAGTCGGGCTTCGATATTACCCCGGCTTCCGAAATTATGGCTATTCTCTGTCTGGCAACGGACCTCGACGACCTCCGTCGCCGTATTGAAAATATTATTCTGGGATTCCGTTTCGATGGTACTCCTTTCACAGTGAAGGAGTTAGGAGTAGCCGGTGCCATTACCGTACTGTTGAAAGATGCTATCAACCCCAACTTGGTACAGACTACCGAAGGCTCTGCTGCTTTTGTTCATGGAGGACCGTTCGCAAATATTGCCCATGGTTGCAACTCCATTCTTGCCACAAAAATGGCCATGACATTCGGCGATTATGTAGTGACGGAAGCCGGTTTCGGGGCTGACCTGGGTGCGGAGAAGTTCTACAACATCAAGTGCCGCAAGAGCGGCCTACAGCCCAAGCTGACGATAATCGTTGCTACCGCACAAGGACTGAAGATGCATGGCGGTGTCAGTCTGGACCGCATCAAGGAACCCAATATGGAAGGACTGAAAGAGGGCTTCGGCAATCTGGACAAGCATGTACGCAATTTGCGTTCATTCGGCCAGCAGGTCATCGTGGCATTCAACCGTTTTGCCAGTGATACGGACGAGGAGGTGGAAGCTATCCGCCGCCATTGCGAAGAAAAGCTTGAGGTAGGTTTTGCCGTGAACAACGCCTTTGCCAAAGGAGGAGAGGGAGCCGTTGACCTTGCCAATCTGGTAGTAGATACTATCGAGAACAAACCATCCGAACCGCTGACCTTCACCTACGAAGAGAGCGATTGCGTGGAACGTAAAATAGAAAAGGTAGCCTGCAACCTCTACGGGGCAAGCGTAGTGACTTACAGTCTCCACTCCCGCAAGGTTATCAAACTGATAGAGCAGATGGGTATCAGCCATTACCCCGTCTGTATCGCCAAGACGCAGTACTCCTTCTCTGCCGACCCGAAGATATACGGTGCAGTCAACAACTTTGAGTTCCACATCAAGGATATTGTGGTCAATAACGGTGCGGAAATGATTGTAGCCATCGCCGGTGAAATTCTCCGTATGCCGGGATTACCCAAGAAACCACAAGCCGAACACATTGATATTGTGGACGGAAATATAGAAGGGCTGAGCTAAACGCGCGGAGCGCGTTTAGAATTAAAAATTAAA
>ENA-OPZZ01000984-OPZZ01000984.1-human-gut-metagenome-genome-assembly--contig:-NODE-984-length-19665-cov-3.249053_pt1 | contig 19665 bp, 11 predicted proteins | sample MGYA00242487_ERZ504511 | MGnify/ENA primary metagenome ERZ504511 (study PRJEB26092, sample SAMD00036241) | human gut metagenome | host: Homo sapiens | study: EMG produced TPA metagenomics assembly of... | reverse complement strand
AGGAGTACGAGATTGACGCCCGCGAAACCAAGCTGGGTGCCGAAGAGATCACCCGCGACCTGCCGAACGTCGGCGAGGACGCCGTGGCCAACCTCGACGAGCGCGGCATCATCCGCATCGGCGCCGAAGTCGAAGCCGGCGACATTCTGGTCGGCAAAGTCACCCCGAAGGGCGAGACCGAGCTGACTCCGGAAGAGCGTCTGCTGCGCGCCATCTTCGGCGAGAAGAGCCGCGAGGTGCGTGACACCTCGCTGCGCGTGCCTCACGGCGAAACCGGTACGGTGATCGCCGTCAAGGAGATCACTCGCGAGGATGCCGAGGAAGACGGCGACGAGCTGCCGAACGGCGTGAACCAGATGATCCGCGTCTACATCGCGCAGCATCGTAAGATCACCCAGGGAGACAAGCTGTCCGGCCGCCACGGCAACAAGGGTGTTATCTCCCGCATTCTGCCGGAAGAGGATATGCCGTTCCTTGCCGACGGTACTCCGGTCGACATCATGCTGAACCCGCTGGGCGTGCCTTCTCGAATGAACCTTGGCCAGGTGCTGGAACTGCACTTGGGCTGGATCGCGCACGCCGGCTGGGACATCTCCCTTGATCCGGATGCCGAAGCCGCTTGGAAGAAGTACATTCCGCAGGGCGCCGAAAAGGGCGAGCCGGGCACTCCGGTGGCAACCCCGGTGTTCGACGGCGTTCGTCCGGAAACCATCAAGGGCCTGCTGTCCTGCACCCTTCCGGATCGCGACGGCAACAAGCTGGTCGGCGACGACGGCAAGGCTGTGCTGTTCGACGGCCGTACCGGCGAACCGTATCCGAAGCCGATCTCCGTTGGCTACATGTACATGCTGAAGCTGCACCACCTAGTCGACGACAAGATCCACGCGCGTTCCACTGGCCCGTACTCCATGATCACCCAGCAGCCGTTGGGCGGTAAGGCTCAGTTCGGTGGCCAGCGTTTCGGCGAGATGGAAGTGTGGGCCCTCGAGGCCTATGGCGCCGCCTACACGCTGCATGAAATGATGACCACCAAGTCCGATGACGTCGACGGCCGCGTGCGTGTCTACGGCGCCATCGTGAAGGGCGACAACCTGCCGCCGGCAGGCATTCCGGAATCCTTCAAGGTGCTGCTTAAGGAAATGCAGTCCCTGTCGCTGAACGTCGAAGTGCTCAACGCCGAAGGCGTGGCCATCGACATGAAGGACGAGGACGACGATCCGTCTACTTCCTCCGACGATTTGGGCTTCAACATTGGCGCACGTCCTGACGCGGCCGCCAAGGAAGACCAGGTTGTGGAAGAACCTGAATTCCAGTGATCCCAAGGCTGGTCGCGTTGCCTGACAGCGCGGCGCGACCAGCCTGATGAAACGTGATTAAGCATTAAGAATCGATAGACAGGACAATAGAGTGCTGGACGTCAACGCATTTGACAAACTGAGGATTGGCCTGGCCACCGCCGACGATATCCGTAACTGGAGCCACGGCGAGGTCAAGAAGCCTGAAACCATCAACTACCGTACCCTGAAACCGGAGAAAGACGGCCTGTTCGGCGAGCAGATCTTCGGACCTACCCGCGACTGGGAATGCGCCTGCGGCAAGTACAAGCGCGTGCGCTTCAAGGGCATCGTCTGCGAACGCTGCGGTGTGGAAGTCACCAAGAGCCGTGTTCGTCGTGAGCGCATGGGCCATATCGAGCTTGCCGCTCCGGTGACCCACATCTGGTTCTTCAAGGGTGTTCCGTCCCGTTTGGGCTACCTGCTGGACATCGCTCCGAAGGATCTGGAAAAGGTCATCTACTTCGCTGCCTACATGGTCACCAGCGTCGATGAGGAACAGCGTCATGAGGATCTTCCGGGTCTGCAGGACGAGTTCGACAACGATATCGCCAACTTGGAGAAGCGCCGCAACGCGGAAATCGAAGAGCGTGCCAAGAAGGTCGAAGCCGATCTGGCTGAACTTGAGGCCGAAGGCGAAGCCAAGGGCTCCGCACGCGCCAAGCTGCGCAACAGCGCCGAGCGTGAAATGGCCGCCATCCGCGTTCGTTTCGACGAGCAGATCCAGCGTCTGAGCGCCGTGTTCGACCGCTTCAAGAACCTGAAGCCGGGCGACATGGAAGGCGACGTCGACCTGTGGCGTGAGATGGAAGACCGCTACGGCGATTACTTCGAAGGCTGCATGGGCGCCGAAGCCATTAAGAAGCGCCTGCAGGACTTCGATCTTGAAGCCGCTTCCAAGCAGCTGCGCGAAGAGATCGACACCGGTACCGGCCAACGCAAGGCCCGCGCCCTGAAGCGACTGAAGGTCGTCAACGCTTTCCTGACCACCGGCAACAAGCCGGAGGCCATGGTGCTCGACGTGATCCCGGTCATCCCGCCGGACCTGCGCCCGATGGTCCAGCTCGACGGTGGCCGTTTCGCCACTTCCGATCTCAACGACCTCTACCGTCGTGTGATCAACCGTAACAACCGTCTGAAGCGACTGATCGAGCTCGGCGCTCCTGAAATCATGCTCAACAACGAGAAGCGCATGCTGCAGGAAGCCGTCGATTCCCTGTTCGACAACGGTCGTCGTGGCCGCCCGGTCACCGGCGCCTCCAACCGTCCGCTGAAGTCCCTGAGCGACATGCTCAAGGGTAAGCAGGGTCGTTTCCGTCAGAACCTGCTCGGTAAGCGTGTGGATTATTCCGGCCGTTCCGTGATCGTGGTCGGTCCGTCCCTGCGCATGCACCAGTGCGGTCTGCCGAAGCCGATGGCCCTCGAGCTGTTCAAGCCGTTCGTCATCAAGCGCCTTGTCGACCTCAACTATGCCCAGAACATGAAGAGCGCCAAGCGTCTCGTGGACCGCGGCGACGCCGAAGTGTGGGGCGTGCTCGAAGAGGTCATCGCCGAGCATCCGGTGCTCCTGAACCGTGCACCTACGTTGCACCGTCTGGGTATTCAGGCATTCGAGCCGATTCTGGTGGAAGGCAAGGCCATCCACCTGCCGCCGCTTGCCTGCGCCGCATTCAACGCCGACTTCGATGGCGATCAGATGGCAGTCCACCTGCCGCTGTCCGCTGAAGCCCAGGCTGAAGCACGCTCCCTGATGATGGCTTCCGACAATATTCTGAAGCCGGCTGACGGCCACACCGTGACCATGCCGAGCCAGGATATGATCCTCGGTCTGTACTACCTGACCACCGTCATCGACGGTGCCAAGGGCCAGGGCCGCGTGTTCTCCTCGCTGGAAGAGGCCGAAATGGCCCTCGACAAGCATGAGATCGACATGCAGGCCAAGGTGCTTATCCGCCTTCCGGAAGACTTTGTGCTGCCGAAGGGCTGGGAGCCGAGCGAAATCGAAGTCGTCGATCCGGAACCGGGCAGCCCGGCCGTGGTGAAGGAAGAGCGCTTCCATGATGGTTCCGTGCTTTTCGCAACCTCCTATGGCCGTATTCTGTTCAACAGCACGCTGCCGGTGGATTACCCGTTCGTGAACGATCAGGCTCCGAAGAAGCGTCTGAGCAAGATCGTCGACGACATCGCAACCCGTTACTCCACCGCACAGGTGGCGGCAACGCTGGACGCGCTGAAGGATATGGGCTTCACCCGCGCACCGTGGTCCGGCGTGTCCTTCGCGTTCTCCGACGTTATCCAGCCGTCCGAGCGCGACGAGTACATCGAGAAGTACGAAGCCGAAGCCGACAAGGTCAACGAGAACTACGAAATCGGTATGCTCACCGAAGAGGAGCGCCGTCAGGAACTCATCGACCTGTGGACCAAGTGCACCAGCGAGGTTTCTGAGGCGGTCGAGGAACACTTCGACTCCAAGAACAACCTGGCTATCATCGTGCAGTCCGGTGCACGAGGAAACATGATGCAGATCAACCAGATCGCAGGCATGCGAGGCCTCGTGGCTAACCCGAAGGGCGAGATCATTCCTCGACCGGTGAAGTCCAACTACCGTGACGGCCTGTCCGTGCTGGAATACTTCATCTCCCAGCACGGTGCACGTAAGGGTCTGGCCGATACCGCACTGCGTACCGCAGAGTCTGGCTACCTGACCCGTCGTCTGGTGGACGTTTCCCAGGACGTAATCGTGCGCGAAGAGGATTGCGGCACCAAGCGTGGCCTGACGATGAAGGTCGGCGAGCGTGATGCTGAAGGCAACCTGCATCTGGTCAAGGCCGCCGATGGCGGTCCGTACTCCCGTCTGCTCGCAACCGACGTGATCGATCCCGCCGACGGCGAGACCGTGCTGTACAAGGCCGGTGACGCGCTGTCCATGGACGTGCTCAACGATCTTGTTGCCCACGACGTGGAAGAGGTCAAGGCCCGTTCCGTGCTTACCTGCGAATCCAAGCGCGGCGTGTGCGCCAAGTGCTATGGCTGGTCGCTGGCCACCAACAAGCTGGTGGATGTCGGCGAGGCCGTTGGCATCGTGGCCGCACAGTCCATCGGCGAGCCTGGTACCCAGCTGACGCTGCGTTCCTTCCACTCCGGTGGCGTTGCTTCCGCATCCGATATCACCCAGGGTCTCCCTCGTGTTACCGAGCTTTTCGAAGCCCGTACTCCGAAGGGTGAGGCCCCGATCGCAGAGTTCGCTGGCGTGGTCAAGGTGGAAGACACCGAGCGCGGCCGTCAGGTCATCCTGAAGCCGGACGACGATTCCGTCGAGCCGATCGCCTACCCGGTGACCCGTCGCGCCCCGATGATGGTCAAGGACGGCGATCATGTCGAAGCCGGCACCCAGCTGATCGAAGGCTCCGTCGATCCTAAGAAGATCCTGCGCATCCTCGGCCCGCGTGCTGCCCAGGTGAACATTGTGGAGGAAGTGCACACCGTGTACCGCTCCCAGGGCGTGGATATCCACGATAAGCACATCGAGGTCATCGTGCACCAGATGCTGCGTCGTATCACGGTGATCGATTCCGGCGATACCGACCTTCTTCCGGGTGAACTGGTGGATCAGGCCCGCTTCAAGGCCGCCAATATGAAGGCCGTGAAGGAAGGTGGCAAGCCTGCTGCCGGTCGTCCGGAGCTGATGGGCATCACCAAGGCCTCGCTGGCAACCGATTCCTGGCTGTCCGCGGCTTCCTTCCAGGAGACCACCCGCGTGCTTACCGAAGCCGCTCTGAGCCAGAAGGTCGATGACCTCAAGGGCCTCAAGGAGAACGTCATCATCGGTAAGCTCATCCCGGCAGGTACCGGCCTTGCCCGTTACCGTAACGCCGTGGTCGAGCCTGACAAGGCCATTCGCGACACCATCTACCCGAACTTCGGTTTGGGTGGCGACGAGTCCGATGCCGCCTTCGGCGACGCCGATCTGTCCGAAGTCGACTTCTCGAACATCGACTTCGGAGATCTGAAGCTCGGCGACGACTTCAATCCGGATGACTTCCTGGACGACAATGGCGGTCAGATGGATTTGGGCGACACCCTGTGATCCGAAAAGCGATGATGGAATGGCATAACGTCTGAAATCATCTCAATACATGAATGGGGATTGGCTGGAAACAGCTGATCCCCATTTTTAATGCGGAACTATTTTTAATGCGGAACTGCAGTTGCTGCGATCCCTACGACAACAGTCAGCCTATTGCGGAACCGTACGTATTGCAGAGCGGATATCTTCATCGCAAAATCGCATGGCAAATTACAATGAAGGTATGAGCTTTCTTCCATATCCGCCTCCACCTGAACCAGGTTGGTATGACGATGATGCCACAGTAATGTCTTCTCTCGTTGAGCCCGCCATGGCGGAGGCTGCGCAGTCGCAGCCAACATCGCAGCCAACATACGAATCACCGGAATCCCAAGCATTCCAAGCATTGGAAAATGTGCAGGAATCCGCGGAATCGTATGCGGCGAACATACAGCCGGTGGAACAGGCTGCCGCAGCGCTGGAACCGTCCGACGTCGAACCGGTCAATGACGATGATGACATCGACTGGGATGGCACGGTGCTCTCTTCGACATTCACCATGAAGCAGCCGAAGCTGGAGTATGTGCTTTACAACGAGCAGACCGGCCAGGAAGTGATCGTCGATATGGGTGTGCTGCTGGGGCGCAAGCCTTCCGCTGAAGTGCCGGAAGGTGCGAAATTCGTGAAGTTGGAGGATCCGACGCGCACCATCTCACGCAATCATGCGGCGATCAGCTTCGATCAGGATGGCGTATTGTGGATCGAGGATTACGGTTCGCTCAACGGCACGTACATCATTCAAGGCAATGAGGAGATCAAGGTCGAACGCAAGCCGATGAAGCTTGACGCGCCTTGCACGGTGCGTATCGGAGACCAGTTCTTCACTTTCGAACAGCGCTGATTTCCTTCGCGCCGCGATACATGTTGCGTCGTCAATCCATAAATGAGGATGACGGCGCAACGAACATATTATGGTACGAAAGCTTACCAATGCAAGCGGCTTTTATTAGGCCTTATTAGGCCTTGTTTGGCGGCTTTCGTCGGGCTTTTGCCAAGTTCTACCAAGGGTTACCGTCGCAGACGGATGGCTGCGTTGATGGCGGAATCATTGAGACTGGCAAGCCAGTTGAGCAGATCCGGGTAGATATGCGGATTGCGCGCAAGGAAGGGGTGCAGCTCCGGAGCTTTGCTTGCGATTTCAGCCATCAGCATCTGATCTTCCGTGGTCATGGCCAATTCTGCGGTGAAACCAGCATTCGACGCGACTGGCTCTTGCGGCTGAATCGGCGAAAAATCAGCCACTTCAGACAGGTCTGCGGGGTTGGTATATGGGTCGACGTATTCCGTCGAAGCATCGTTCGCCATATTCGATGCAGGTGTTGCCGCAAACGGCTCAGGCTGGCATTGCTGGGTTGCCGGCGGCTGGTACTGCGCCTGATATTGCACTTCCGATGATTGCTGCGGCTGCTGGTATTGCGCCTGTTCGCTTGGCATCTGGTATTGCGTCTGTTCAGAAGCCGTCTCGGCCTCCTGCTGCATGATTCCGTCCTGTGGAACCGGCCACCCCATCGCGACCAGCTGCTGACGTGCGCGTTCGTCGCCGAACTGGGCGACCCAACGCTTCAGGCCTGGGTACGCACGCGGATTGGCAACCACATTCGCGCCGAATTCCGGATTTTCGTAAGCGATTTTCGCCAGAAACACGGGATCTGCGTTCGGATCCTGCACGGCCGCCACCGCGGCATCGAAATCGACCATCATGATCTCCTTATCTCGTGTTCTGTAAATATTGTATTGAATACGCTGATATAACGTGACAAATCCGATTATTGACGATTGTCATTGCGAGAACATGCGCATTATTGGACGGCACGTAACGTTTGCAATGTGCTTTCCTGTAAATCGCCGATATCCTCGTGATCGTCGATTTTGCTGACGTTCCAATCGTCGTTTGCCGAATAATCCGATGATTTGCCGCATATATCAAGCACAATCACGGTGACGTTGTCGTTGCCGCCCGCGTCGAGCGCGGACTGCACCAGCATATCCGCGGCGACTTGCGGATCGCCATATGAGGCCGCCACATCGGCGAGCAGTTCCCGATCGATCTGCGCGTGCAGGCCATCCGAGCAGATGATGAAACGTCCCGTGGAGCGCGCCGCATACCAGTCCGGCTGAATGCCGTCAGGAGCGCCGACGCATTGGGTGATGATATTGCGCGGTATGCATCGGTTCGCCTCGTCCGGTAGCATTTCGCCGGTGTCGATGGCGTTCTGCCGTTCGGAATGGTCACGTGTGATCCGGGTCAGCGACTCCGCCATCCAATGGCCTTCCGCATCGGCGCGCATATGGTAGGTGCGTGAATCTCCGACATTGATGACGTAGCAGTACTCATCGATGGCTTGTTCATGCACGCTATCTTCAACGCGAGTCGGCAGCACCACGCCGGTGATGGTGGTTCCGGCGATGCCGCCAAGCTCCTGGCCAAGTTCGAGCACCTGTTGCTGCGATTGGCTCAACGCATGTTCGATGGACGTACGGTTGCGCGACGGCTGTTCGGCAAGCTGCGAGAAACATGCCGCCACCTGTGCGCTGGCCCGCTCGCCGCCTTTGCCGCCGCCCATGCCATCGCATACGACATATACGCCACGGCTGGCGAGAGCGTTGTCTTGGTTGTTTTTTCTTTTGCACCCGACATTGCTATTCAGGCCGGCCTCGATGCTACGGAAGATCATGAGTCCCGTCCTTTCTTACGATTGTGCTTCCGATCGCTGCCGTTGTTCCGCCCGCTGCGGTTGCTGCGGAAGTGGAAAACGTCGGCAAGCGAAAGTTTGGCACGCCATCGGCGTAACGTCGGCAATGACTTGAGCATGTACTTGCGTTCCTGCGCAATATCGCGCCAATACTGCTGCACATGCTCTTCGTTGACGAAATTACCGGAGAAGGCCGCGTAATCGGCTTGCGCGCCCAAAGCGAGCAAGGTCTCGCGGGAAATATCCATCTGATTCGCGATCGAAACCGCCTGTTCGCTGCGTGTGCCTCGAATGTCGAGTCCGCTTTGCCGTGCGAGCGCGGCGACCGATTGCCAGCCGGCTGCCACACGCTGCTGCGTGCTGCCGTGTTTTCTTGATCGTGCCAGTGCGATCGCTTTGATGGCGAGCAGGAGACCGCATATGATGAGCAGCGTCCATAGAGGGCTTCCGTAGATGGCTACTTTTCTTGCGATTCTGCCGAAATGCTGCCAGAACAGGTTGGCTGAGGTTTCGTCGGCCATGCTTCCGCCGATTGAGGACTTGCCTTTGGCCTGGGTGTCGTCGCGTAGCGGGTCGGTGAGTGGTACCGGGGGCTGGCGTACCAGGGTTTGCGGATTCGGTGGGGTGAGGTTCTGGTTTTCGTCGGGGACTTTGGTTTCTTTTGGTGTTGGATAGAATGCCACCCAACCGTAGCCGTCCAGTTTGATTTCCACCCATGCGGTCACGTCGTTGCCGGTGAATTTCGTGATGGTGGTTGTTCCTTGTTCTTCGGTGCGGCTTTCGCTGATTTCACCTTCGTCGTCTTTTGGCAGGAATCCGAGTACCACACGGCTGGGAAGACCTAGGCTGCGTGCCATCAATGCCATGGCGGAGGCGTATTGTTCACTGTCTCCGACCATGGCCGTTCCGGCGAGCAGTTGGTCGATGCGGTAGTTGCCGTGGCCTGCGGTTGACGGGTAGTCGCCGCTTAATCCGTGTGAGAACCAACCGGATTCTTTGAGCTTTTCGGCTAAGGCCTGGGCCGCTTCGCCGCCTTTGGATTGGCCTCCGGCGATGGCTGTGGCGAGTTTGTCTACGCAGTCGGGCACATCTTCGGCTTTTGGCTGGCTGATGGCGGCCGCGTCTGTTTTGGCGATCTGTTTGTCGGTGGGAACCGTTGGCATGATGCCGGTTTCCGTGTAGGTGAGACCTTCGGAGGTGCGTGAGGGGTAGATGGCCGACATGGTGTCGCTGTTGTAGTAGAACGAGTCGGAGTTTTCGCTGTTGTCGAATGTCACGCTGGATGCGGCTCCGGCCATGGGCAGCCAGTAGTCGCTGAGTCCTTTGTCCACGGTGAATGTGGCGGTGAATTTCTTGCCTTCGGCATTGTTGGTGATGGAGGTGCCGACACGTCGGTAATTGGAGGAGTCCGACGACATGGTGGAGTCGGACAGATTCCATACGTTGCCGTCGAAACGGTCCATGACCGCTAGTCGCACGCTTGATCCAGCGGGCAGGTTTTCGACGGTGAGGAGCACATCGTCCTTACTGTTTGTAATGTACGAGCGCATGCCGCTTAACGGACTGGTGTAATTGTACGGGCTAAGCGGCGGATCATAATGGTCGCGCAGAATGGTGCGGTCCTGATCGACGACGAGGCATCCTCCAATCGCCAATGCGACGGAAAGCACCACGATCACGACGGAACTGAGCCAACGTCCCAATTCCAGTAATTTCCAACGTGCGCTGATCCAAATCACCAATATGAGCGCCATTATGGTGCCTACGAACATGCGGTAATAGCCGGAAGATGAGCCGAGCAGCGCGCAAATCGCAAGATTGGCGGTAACGGGAATAATGGCGATCATGGTGAATCGGCCATCTTCAGTCACTGCGAAAATGCCGGTCAGTAGCGCGAACCACAGGCAGATGGTCCATACGGCCAGCAAACAGCCATCGGCGGTACCGGTAGGAGGTTCGACCGACAGAATGAATTTGAACGATCCGAGCATGTTCATCCAGCCTTGTGTAAGCGTGCGCAAGGTCGGAACAATATGGGCGATGGTGGTGTCGTTGAGGAACAGTACAGGGCCGACAACCAGCTGGGCGACGGCCATGAACAGCATCTGCCACCAGAGACGAAGTGCCGGAACCGTGCCTGCGAGCGCCACGAGAGATCCGATGATGGTGGCCGGAATGGCGGCGAGCGCCCAGGATGTGGCCGATCCGTAGACGTCGATGAGGTTGCTGGCGGCGGCGAGGGTGAGTAGGGCTGCGACGAGCAGGCTTGCGTATTGCGAGGCGCGTGTCCGGCGTAGGTAGGGGAGTGCCTGTGATTTGCCGTCTCGTGACATCCAGATGACGGAGTGTGTGGAGTCGGCCCATGAGCCGGTGCCGGTTCCGGTGAAGGTGTTGCCGAATCCGGTGGTGCGGCCGGTGTCGCCGGTGTTGGTGTTGTGGGTGGAAAGTCCTGTGGTGCTCATTCCAGTACCCCATGATCATTGGGAGATCGTCTAGGTTTCCTACGGTCGCCAGGGTGAAATCGGCGTATCGTTTGATGGCGCGTGGCTGTCCGATGGCGATTTGCAGTACCACGCAGGTTGCGGATCGGGGGAGTGCGAGCGCCATGTGTTTGATTTCGTCGATGTTTTGAGCCTGCCGACGGTGATGTAGTAGAACGATGAGTCGGGGGCATGGGCGAGGGTGGTTTGCGCCAGATTCGGATTGTCGCTGATATCGGGGGAGATGGCGCTGCAGCCGTCAAGGAATTCCGTGGAGTTGCGTGGCATGATGTGTTCGGTTCCCGCGTGTGAGGTCACCGGTCGGTTTTGGAGCAGGCATTGCACGCCGATGGAGGCATGGACGGATACCGCCAGTTCGAATTCGTCGGAGCTCACATAGTCGTCGGGGTTCACGCTGATGGTCAATGCGGTGTCGGTGCGTCGGGTCGCCTCGTATTGACGGATCATCAGTGCGCCTGTTTTTGCGGAGCTGAGCCAGTGCACGTTGCGTACGTCGTCGCCTGGCTCGTATTCACGCAGTCCGTAGAAATCGAGGTCGTCGTCGACGATTTCGCCGCTTGGCTGGCCTTCGAGATCTCGCGGAATTCCGGCGTTGAGTGTGTTCAGCATAACGGTTTTCCGGGTGGATGAACACGTTGATTTGGTCGACAAGTTTCTTTTCATGTCGTACGAGTCCGAATGGGTCGCCTTTGCGTATGGACAGGGGACCGACCGGCAGTACCGCGCGGGAGACGGCGGTGAATTCCACGGTGGTTTGGCGTGATTGGCCGGCGGCGAGCATGGGGATGGCGAATCGTTCGTGGCTGTCTCCGATGGGCAGGTCGCCGCGTGCTGATGTGGTTGGCGTGCGCCCTGGATTGTCGACGCACACATCGACTTTCACCGTGTCTGACACGGTGACGCGCCTGCTGGACACGTCTATGGTGGCGGTGAACGACGTGTTGCCGAGCGACAGCATGATGGCGGCGACCATCATGCATGCGAACACGATCGCCATGGTCAGCAGTTCATGCCAGCTGAGGATTGTGAACGCTATGAGTGAGGCGATGGCGAGTCCGGTCACGGCCCATCCGAGCGGCGACACGTATGAGGTGACCAGTCGTTTGATGCGATGCTTGATGCGACGCAGGGATCGTTGCATGGTTCTCCTGCGCTGCATGGTTTTGGATTGTCGGCATGCTTGACCTTTCGGGGGGTTACGAACGTTTCGTGTGGGGTGTGCGCTTCGCGTGTGCCGTGTCGTACGCGGCTGGCTGCGCCGTGCGTTTCAGGCGGCGGCGCCCACGGTCGGTGAAGGCACTTCATTGAGGATCTGTTCGATCATCTGTTCGGGGGTGGATCCCGCGAATGTGGCCTCCGCGGTGAGCGTGATGCGGTGTGCGAGCACGGCGACGGCCAGTTGCTTCACATCGTCGGGCACCACGTATCCGCGATTGCTGGACGCGGCCCACACGCGGGCGCATCGGGTCAGTGCGAGCGCGCCTCGCATGGACGATCCGACTTGGATGCGTTCGTTGTGGCGCGTCGCTTCCACCAAGCGCACGATGTATTCGATGATCGCGTCGTCGAGACGCACGGTTTCGCTGATGGCGCGCATGCGCAGCACGTCGTTGCCGGTGAGCACCGCATGTACGGTGGAGGCACGGTCGATGACGTTGACCTGCTTGAGGATGTTCACGCTTACGTCATGGCTCGGATAGCCGATGGTTGTTTTGATGAGGAAACGGTCCATCTGCGCCTCAGGCAGTTTGTAGGTGCCGAGTTGTTCGATGGGGTTCTGAGTGGCGATGACCATGAACGGCTGCGGTACCGCATGGGTTTCGCCGTCGACGGTGACTTTCTGCTCTTCCATGACCTCGAGCAGTGCGGACTGCGTTTTTGGCGAGGCTCGGTTGATTTCGTCGGCGAGCACGATTGATGCGAAAATCGGACCTTCGCGGTATTCGAATTCGCCGTTCTTCTGGTCGTAGTAGGTTACGCCGACCACGTCGGACGGCAGCAGATCCGGAGTGAACTGGATACGTTTGAACGACATGTCGATGGAGTTGGCGAGGCCGCGGGCCAGCTGCGTTTTGCCGGTCCCCGGATTGTCTTCGAGCAGAATGTGGCCACCGACGATCATGGCGGTGGCGCATTGGCGGATCGGCTGTTCCTTGCCGACCACGACTTGGGAGACGTTGCCGACCAGTTGGGCGAACAGTTCATGGAATTCGGTGATGTCGGCCTGCGGCGCGGACATCATGGAAGAAGCCATGGCCGGCTGCGCAGGCTTGACGCTTGGTGCCGTAGTCTGCGGGAATTGGCGCGTTGCCATTACGGGAGCCGATTGCGATTGTGGTAGCGGCTGTTGTGTTGGAGCGGATTGCGTCGGTTGCGCCTGCATGGGCTGCGCCATTGGAACCGTAGGCCTCGTCGGCCTGGAAGGAGTTGCGTTATGCGTGCTGAGTACCGTGCCCTCCTCGTCGGCGTCGAACGTGTTGGCGGCGTAGTGGGTTGCGTTATGCGTGCTGAGTACCGTGCCCTCCTCGTCTCCGTCCTGTTCCTGCGGATGCGTCGGCAGGCTTGGAGCTTGGAATGCGGGGCGTGCCTGCGGATTGCCGGGCTGTTGCGGCTTGCTCATATGGCGCCCAATGGAACCCAGCTGGGTGGCGTCGTCGTTTTCGTTGCTCATAGGTACTCCTTGGTTGCTTCTATTGATCGTATTGATGATTGGTTGTGATGTTGAATTTGCTTATTTGACGGTGAATGAGATGCCTCGCGCCTGTTTTCCTGCCAACCCTGTTCGTAATGAGATGGCTGAAGCATTGGTGTCTATCGAGGATTGCGTCTCTCCATTATCAGGGGTTGGTCCCGGTTCCGGATCGGGGGTTTTCTCCTCGTATCGGACTCCGGTCACGGGATCAGAGCTTTTCTTGGTCGCATTGATTTCTGGTTCCCCGGCAGTGGTGATCACGCGAACCTCCCAATCGCATCTGGTACCGGAAGGACTGGTGATGTCGGAAACATCCAGTGTGCCGTTAGCTGGCCAATCGTAGGTATGCGAGCTTTCCCCTGCCGGAGTGATAACGATCTGGCCTTTGACACTTCGCCCGTGGGCCTCCCAACTACCGCCATTGACATGAATGATGTTGGCGTTCTGTGTATCCCACGTCAATGAGGATGGCAGTGTGATTTCCGCTGGCTTTTTGTTGCCGACGGTATTATCGGTAGCGATTGCTGGGTCGCTGAGATGTGAGGTGTCGATGAAGTACTGTTGCACGCTTACCGTATCGCAGGTGCTCCAATCACCGGAAAGCGGCCATTCGGCTCTGCTCTCATGAACATCATCATCGTAATAACCCTTGGCCTTTACAACGAAACCTGTGACGCGTCCACCTTTTCTGGACCAGGTCGCCACACATGTGTTGTTGTTGAGTTCCAGCTTCACATTGGTTGGAGGATCGACTGCTGTGAAAGTCGAAACGGACGCTTCGTTGCGCAATGAGCCACTGCGTTCCGTAACCACGGTAATCGTCGGCTTAAGTTTTCTGTAGTACCACTCGTTCTTAATGTCGAATTCGACGGAATAATCCTTGGCGCTTGTCTCCACGGATTTGTCTTCGCCCTCGATGCTTACCGTAATCGACTGGTATTTCGAGTTACGTGCGTCATTGATCCGCCCTCTCACCACGATCTTGTCGCCTGATTGATCGGCGGAAATAGTCGGATTGTCAGGCGTACCCCAAGGCGAAACGGCATTGGATGCCGTGGAGGGCTGGCTCCAGTTCACTTTGTTATGCGCCTTGACCGTGGCGGTATAGGATGCACCGTCGGTGATCGCATTGTCGTCGAATTTGAACGTGATGCTGGTGCCAGTGACTTCCTGGACCGGATTCGCCACATTCGGACCGCTCAACGTCACCTGATACTTGTCGACGGCGGAGAAATTACCCTCCAAAGCCTTCCATGTGACAGTGATGGTGTTCTTGCTAGCTTCGGCCTTCACATCGGTCGGCGTGTCCGGAAGCTTGTCAGGCGTGCCTTCCACGCCATTCGACTCCTTCGACCAGCCGACCTCATTCTTGGCCTGCACCTTGAACGAGTACGTCTTGCCGTTCTTCAAGCCGGTGATTTGGCAGGAGGTCACGGATCCGCACGATTTCTCGCCGGAACCGTCGCCGCCCCACGACACCTTGTATTCGCTGATCGGACTGCCGTTCGAAGAGCCGGCCGTCCAACTCAGATTCACCGCGCCATCCTGCGGGTCTCCGGCGATGGGGGAGAGCAGCGGCGCATCCGGCTTGTCCATCACCGAAACGTTGATGGTGCCCGTCACCTCACGTTCCTTCGTATTGGTGGCATCGCGCACGTTGACGATCACCTTGTTGGTGCTCGCGCCGATATCGGACGAGGCGCTGATCGACACCACACCGTTGGACGGGCAGTCCACGGTCAGCTTCGACGCGCCATCGGACGTGCATCCGGTCACGGTCAATGCGGAATCGGGGAACGGATTATACGCATCGGACAGCAGGTTCACTTCCTCACTGGATCCTGCCTTGACCTTCACGGTTTTCGCGTTGATGCGTGCCAAAGGCCTGTTGGAGGCCGTCACACGAACCGTGACGCCCGCACTCACCGTGCCCTTCGAATATTGAATCGAAATCGGCACGCTCACCGTTGTTCCCGGCGAAGCGGTCTTGTCGGCGGACACGGTCAGCTTGCCGTTCGAACTCACTTTGGCGCTCACCTGGTCGGAATCGGTGCCACCCGAATACGTGTACTGCTTCTCATCGTCATACAGGTCGGACGCCGAATGGGTCAACGCGGTCAGATCGATGGTGGTGGCGCTTTCTCCTGCGACCACGTCAATGGTGGACGAGGAGAACGTCGGCGCGGGCATGTCACGTCCGATCACGGTGATCGGCAACGTCAACACCGCCGAATTGATGATTTTCACATTATCGTTCTTGTCGCGTTTGCCATCCACCGCGGTGAAGGTGATGGACGCGGGACCGGAATAATCCTTTGATGCGGTGAACTTCAACGTCTGGTCGTTCACATACAGGTCGCCGTCCGCGGCCTTCGTGGCGCTCACCGAATCGGCGCCGTCCACATACGCGATCTTGCCTGCGCCCACGCGCACATAATCGGCGATATTGATGGTGATCGTCTCGCGTGCGTTCACCTTCAAAGCCGGCGCCTTCGGTCGAAGGGTCGGCGGGAACACGCCGTACGCGGGCACTTGGATGAACGCCGTGGACGTGATGTTATACGTCGTGTTGGTCACGGTGTACGGCACGGCTCGCGCCTCATCCGTCAAGTCCACGGTAATGGTCGTGGACTTGTCTTCGCCCTTGACATGCGCATGGTCGGTGGCGGAATCATCCACGGCCACCTGCAGTTCGTCGGCGCTGCCGGAAGGGTTCGCGATCCATTGCGAAACGTCCACGTCGATGGATTTCTTATCGATCGTCGCGGAAGATGGCACACGGTAGTCGTATGCTGTCGGCGGTTCGATGGTGGCGTTGTCGTCCACGTTCACCGTCAATGTCGCGGTGTCGGACAATCCTGCCTTGTCTTTGACCGTATACGCCACGTAATAGGTGCCCGCCTGCTGAGGAGTGGTGAAGGCGAGCGCATTGTCCGCCACGGTCACATTGCTGATGTCTTGCGATTCGACGTTTTCGCTGACGGCCAGGTCGGTGTTGTCTCCGGAGATGTCGTTTTGCGCCACGGGCACGGTTGCTGCGGTGTTGGGGCGCAATGTGATTTCGTCGTCGCGCGCGTATACGCCCGAGTCGGTGCCGGATGTGAATACGCCTACGCGGATTTGCGCTTGGGATCGTTGGCCGGTCCAGTCTTCGACGGCGTATGAGAAGGTGTCCGTTCCTGTGGAGTCGGCATAGGCTTCGTATACCAGGTAGGTGGCGCCGACTTCGCTGATGCGTCCGAGTGTCGGCGCCTTGTTGCCGAGACCGAGCAGCTGCACGTCGTCGCCGTCGGCGTCGATGCCGGTCAAGGTGATCGGGATCTGGACTTTTTGGCCGGCCGCGACTTGCGCCTCGACGTCGGATGGTGTTGGCGCAGCCTTGTTGGAAGCGTCTTTTTGATGCACGTTGATGGTGATTGTGGCGGATGCCGCGTTGCCGAGATTGTCTTTGACGGTGTACGTTACGGGGAAGGATCCGGTTTGGTCGGATGCTTGGTATCGTACGGTGTTGCCTGATACGAATACGAGTCCTTTGAACGTGTTTTTGTCGTATTGCAGGTCGTTTTGCAGGCTTACCGTGGTGCCGTCGGAGTAGGTCACCGTGTCGGTGGTGGGCAGCAGCCAGTCCGTTTGTGGGCCTCGGCATCAGCGGCCAGGCCGGGGTACAGGTTCACGATCTTTTTGGACACCAGGCTGACGTGGAAGGTCATCTTGCCGTCCTTGACGGTCAGGGTGCCTTTGCCGTCGCAGGCCTCGTTGGCATGGAACATGCCGCTGTCGGTATCAAACTCGGCAGTGTATACGCCGTCCGGCAGAGCGGCGGTCTCCGTGACTTCGGATGCGGAGGAACTTGCCGCGCTGGAAGGGGCCTCGGAAGAGACGGCCGACGGAGCGGTGGAAGAAGTGCCGCAGCCTGCCAGAGAAGCGGCCAGCAGCACGGTGACAACGGAAAGGGAAAGCATCTGTTTGCAGCGCATAGAAAAATACCTCAATGTTTCAGAATCAGAAAGGGAGAAACTCCCTGCAGGTCTCAGTATACCACAATCCTGTCAAAAAGAAAAATTGCCCGAAAAGATCACTCCCTCCGGGCAATTTGGCAGTTATTTTCAGCCGTTCAGAGAATCAATGGCAGCCTTGGTGTGGGCAACGTACAGCTCCTGAATGGAGGGCACTTCGCCCAGACCGGCGATCTGGCAGTCCACAGACTCAAATGCGCCGGAGGCGTTGAACTGGCTCAGCCAGGAATCCTCGTCTGCACCGGCCATGTCGTTGTTGGCGTGATCGCCTGCCACTACCATCAGGGGACGCAGGACGACCTTGGTGTAACCGGCGGCCTTCACAGCCTCGATCACGTTCTCGCAGGCGGTTTCCTCGGGCTCACCCTCCACGGTGCCGATGAACACATTGTCATAGCCCAGGGTCTGCATGGTGGTCTGCATCTGGCTGTAGCTCACCTTTGCAGTGTGGGAAGTGCCGTGGCCCATGAACACGAAGGCGACCTTCTCGGCAGCGGCGGCGTCCAGGTTCTCGTAACCGGCATCCTTCACGGCGGCCTCGGTCACGGCCTTGGCAACCACTTCCTTGTCGGAGTTGATCACGGTGGCGTCAGAGCCGACCTCGCCCAGCAGGGGCTCGGCCACAGCAACGCTCTCAAACTTGTCGCGGTAGGAGTCGATCATCTCCATCATCTCGTCGTACTCGGCACCGTGCATCAGATGGGTGGGCTGCACGATCAGGTTCTTCACGCCGTTGGCCACAGCGCGGTCCATGGCCTGCTGCATGTTGTCGATCTTCTCGCCGTCACGGGCCTGCACATGGTTGATGATGATCTGTGCGGTAAAGGCGCGGCGCACGCTCCAGTCAGGGTAGGCGGCCTGCAGGGCGTCCTCGATGCCCTTGATGTCCTTCACACGGCTGTCGTTGAAGGAGGTGCCGAAGGAGACCACCAGCAGCTCGTTCTCGCCGATGTTGTCCTCGTTGCGGGCGGCATCCTTGGAAGCATCGCCGGTGTCACGGCCAAAGTAATCGGGGTCAGCATTTTCGCCTTCCACCAGCTCCTTCTGAGCGTCGGTCAAGGCGTCCCAGGCAGCCTTGGCAGCAGCACACTGCTCGTCGGTGCTGTCGTTGCGCTCCTGTACATAGATGGCATCGATCAGGTCTGCCACGTTCTTTGCGGCAGCCTCGTCGGCGTCCTCGCCGGATGCTTCGCTGCTGGCAGCAGCAGAAGAACTTGCTGCGCTGGAAGCGGTGCTGGATGCGGCGCCGCCGCAGCCGCTGAGCACACCGGCGCACAGAGCCAGGGCAGTCAGGGCGGCAGCAGCCTTGCGGATGTTGCGTTTTCTCATGATAAATTCCTTTCCTTTTTGTTCGTACAGAACAGTTTGCATACCCCTGAACAAGGCTCTGAAAGGGCGTTTTCCGCAAACAAAAAAGGCCTTTCTGCTTGCGGAATGGCAACACAAAAAGACCCATGATCCATAGGCTTTTCGGCACGACCAATTCCTCGTGGTCCGGAGCGGTGCGCTCCTGTACCAACAGCAGGCAGGTTTCCTGGCTGAAAGATCTGCGCCCGCCGCCGCCTTCCCAAAGCAACGCTTCAGTGGCCGGTGCCAGAAGCACCCGGGCCGCGGGCTCCCTTATCACAGTGACGAGATCGTGCGGGATTTGCACCCGCTTCCCTTTTACCCTTTTCCATGCGCCGAACGGCGGCATAAAAAGGCACCTGCTGTCGTATTCAGTTTTACGGTGTAAAGTATAACACAATGCGGTGAGAAACGCAAGAGTGCGTCGGTTTCAATTTTGCCTTTATACGCTTTATACGATTGTGAACTGGCACGCCCGCATGGCGTCCAGCGCCGTTTGGTGGGACTGGGGCGTGACCCCGGCGCAGCAGTCGGACAGGATTTCGATTTCCGTCTCCGGGAAGGCCGCGCGCAGCACCATGGCGTTGCTGATGACGCAGATGTCGGTGCAGTAGCCGTAGATGACGATCTTTTCAATGTCGTCCACGGCCTTGTTGTGGGCCATCAGCTCGTCAAGGATCTCGCTCGGCAGCATATAGCTGCCGAAGGAGGGCTTGTTGACGATGTGGCAGACCTCGGGCTCGGTACCGTCCAGCGCGTTCTCCAGCTCGGGCGCAAAGTTCCAGCCGTCCTCGCCCTCGATGCAGTGCTCCACAGGCAGGTGGCGTCCCTCCCGCGTGGCAAGGTAGTTGTCGGGGTGGGTGTCCCGCGTCAGGAACAGCCAGTGCCCGGCCCGGGCGATGGGCCTTAACGGTCTCGGCCAGGTGGGCCACGTTGGCCTGTGCCTGGGGGGTTCG
>ENA-OPZZ01000981-OPZZ01000981.1-human-gut-metagenome-genome-assembly--contig:-NODE-981-length-19704-cov-14.833478_pt1 | contig 19704 bp, 15 predicted proteins | sample MGYA00242487_ERZ504511 | MGnify/ENA primary metagenome ERZ504511 (study PRJEB26092, sample SAMD00036241) | human gut metagenome | host: Homo sapiens | study: EMG produced TPA metagenomics assembly of... | reverse complement strand
TAGGTAGAGGATGATAAATCCAATAGCATCAGGTGTAAATTGTGATTGGCTTGTAAGCTTCAATTGCCCTAGCTTGATAAATCAAGAACTTGAAAAGCACGACTGCCACTCCTCTTTGCTAGATTAATGGGCACGTTAATTTCTCGTTGTTTTTTGTAGATGACTTCCAATTAGCTACCTCAGCCCCCAAATAATAGGAATTTTGCTCAATAAGGGCATCGTAAGCATGGGTTCCAAGATCATTTTCAATGGTTTGGACATTTTCTAACAACAGCTCAAAGGCTGTCTCAATTGCTTCAAAATTCATGATTTCCTCCGTCCTTCTATCATATCAAAAAGGAAAGAGAATTTCTATTTCTGCTCCTGCTTCTTCACATAACGATAGGTCTTGATTTGGCCTTTACTGGCAACTCTAACAATCACTTGTTTGTCCTTAACCTCATAAGTCGTAGTTCCCTGAGAGAAACTAAAAGCACCTGCTTTCTTGTCCGCCAAGTCCATGGTCATCTCTGCCATGAGACGACTTTGACTGGAAATCATTTGCGCTTGGTTCTGTCTAGAGCTAGCAACCACCCGCTCCAGATAAACATGCAGAAGAAGTGTGAAAATGCCAGCCATAAAAAGAGCGTAAAGAAGAACGCCTCCCCTAACCTGTTTTTTCAAAAGCATAAACAAAACTCCTTTGTAGCCCATTTTTAAGAGTCACTTGGATGGTGACTATCTGGTTATTTTGGCTAATTGTACTAGCTTTTACATTGAAAAGCATTGGTTGGTAGCCTCGACCGTCAGCATTTGTTTTTCGAAAATCAGTAGCACTTGATAGTCCAAAAGCCAAGTCTTGATTATCCTGCTTGACATAGAGTTTGTTCCCCTCTACCTTTACCAACTGACAACCTTCTAATTCTGCCTCCATTTGTTGAACAAATAGAAGCCAGTCTTGGCTTTCTTGTTGCTTGACCTGCTTAACATTGCTCACCAATACTGTGGTCAGACCTTGATAAACTTGAACTGAACCAGCAATCACCAACAAGGCCACTAGACATTCCAAGAGGGTAAAAGCACGAACCTTGCTATTGAGAGACATGAATAATCTCCTTTCCTGATTCATAAACCGCGATACCTTGCTGGCTACGTTTTACCGTCACTGTGATGCCATTTAAGGTCAACTGATCCTGTTTGGTCTGAACTGCCATGGTTGCCACACTCAAGACCTCCTGTTGGTGGAGATTCCTAGCCATTAGCCTACGATTGGTATTGATCTGATCCAAGATAAGACCACTGACGAGTACTAAGACAGCCATTGCTACCAAGCTTTCGATAAGAATATAGCCTCTAAGAGACCGTCTTTTTATATTTACCGCTGCCCATGTTAAGCTGATAGGTCACCACCTCCTTATCACTTGAAAAACGAATCTTTGTGAGGCTAGAGTTGCCTCCTTTGGCATCAAACACTAGCGTCTGACCCTTATCCAGATGAATATTTTTAGGAATCACCAGACTTGATTTTCCGTTACTGATTTTATCCTTGGACAACTGCAATTCAACATTGGACCCTTCCGCCGCTGCCAAGCGCTGACTATCTCGGTATAGGTACTCAAAGCGCAGATAAAAAAGATTAGTCTCAACCTGCTGAAAAATACCTGTGACTGAGCCTGATAAACTCAGAGTGAGAAAGGCAACCACTGCTAGAGTCACCAGACTCTCCAACAAGGTAAAGGCTCTAATTGGCCACTGAGCGGCTTTCGCCACCATGTTTCGCATAGTAATCATTGTATGAATCTGCCTGTTTTTGCGTGATTTGACCTTCTGAAACAAGAGCGGCTAAGCTAGCTGTCTTGTTATTCTTCATTTCATAAAGTTCTGCTTGAGAATCCACGACCTTGACCACAGCCGCATTTCCAGTCTCTTTAACAGAATCCTTCTGCTTGCTCAAGTTAGGTACAAAGAGCAAAAGGAGAATACTGATAATGAGAAGCACGACCAGCATTTCAATCAGCGTAAAAGCACGTAATTTAACGGCCTTCAATTTTTTCAACATCATTTTCATGACATCATTCCTTCCATATTTTGATACATTGGCAATAGCATGGCTGCATAGATCATTACAATCACGACAGCAACAATAACAAAAATGAGGGGTTGCACAAAGGTTGTTGCCTTATTAAGACGGTTAAAGAAAGCCTGCCAAACCTCTTCAGCATAGACTTCTAACTCATAGCCCAACCTAGCATTAGCCTCTCCATAAGCAATAATTAAGGATAGTTCCTTAGTGAAGAAAGGGTGACTAGCAATACGGTCAGGAAAACTCTGTCCTAGCATCAAGGCTTCTTCTAAATCAGCCCCCAGCTCACGAAAAAGCTTGGACTTTTGCTCTTTCATTAGAGCAACTAAGTCTAGCAAGTCAATACCTTGCCCTAAGAGATTTCCCCATTCTCTAGCATAATAGGCAGTCGTATATAGCCTGACAGTTTGGCCTATAAAAGGGATTTTGGCCATTCGTCGATAAAAGACAAGGGCTGACTGGCGTTTCACCCATAGATAGAGAATTAAGCTTAATACAAGAAGTCCGCACAAAGTCACAAAAAAGAGCTGGGGAAAAATTTGAACCAACTGTACAGCCCAATTCTCCTTACCATCCCCCTCTAACAGTTGAGGCAGAAGATAATTTTTGAGTCCCAACATAATCAGAACTAGGAAACCCAGAAGTAGAATAGGGTAGGTCGCTACCTCCATGAGTTTCTTACGAACCTTGGTCATACGAAGCATGTAGGTTTCAATCTTGGTTAAACTCCCTAGAAGATTACCGTGCTTATCAGCAAGGGCAATCTGAGTAACAATATTGTCCGAAAAGCCCACTGTTGCAAACATCTGGTCCAACCTATCGCCTCGCATTAAACTTGCTTTCATAAGAGACAAGGACGATTCTTTCAACAAGTGACTTCGCTCCAAAAAGGCTACGATTTCAGTCAAGGTAAACCCTGCCTTTAAAAGTTGTTTGAAAAGCTGGATAACCTTAAGTTGCTGATTAATCTTTAATTTTTTCCCCTTGGATATCCCCCTCAGTGAGATATCCTTGTTTAACCAAGCCTTCCAACTGCTGGTTCCAACTAGTTGACGAATGGCTTTGGAAATTTTCACTGGCAAAATCAATCACACCTCCTCCCTTAATAAGACGCATGTAGGCAATCCCTTGAAGGGCATTATCCAACTCAGACTTATCTACACCGAGGTCTAGAAGTCGCTCATAAACACCTGCCACGCTCTTTGCGTGAATAGTTGAAAGAACAGTCACCCCCGTCAGACTAGCTCTAATAACCGCTCGAGCAGTCTCCTTATCTCGAATTTCTCCAATAATCAAAACATCCGGGCGATGGCGTAGTGATAGCTTAATCAAATTATCATAGGTCATGTCAATTGCTTGATTCACCTGTAGTTGCAAAACATTATCCTGTTTAATTTCCACAGGATCCTCAATCGAAATCACCTGCTGCCCCTTAAAACGCTCCTGAACCAACTCATGCATAAGCGTAGTCTTTCCAGAACCAACGGGACCTGCAAAGAGATATAAGCCACGATAATCCAAAGCATCCATAATAGGCTGGATTCCTTGATTCCAGTACACTAATTCTCGACGTTCAGAATGTAGAACACGAATAACTAAACTTTCTAAGCCGCGATAATCCCCAACGGTAGACAAACGCAGAGAAACCCTTTGACCATCACCACAATCATAGTCACAGGAACCTAGTTGACTCCTACGCTTCTCACCCACCATCATTCCCGCCACAAATTTAAAGTGACCAATAAGACTAGCCATGAAATCAGGCCGATATACATCAATTAATCTCCTCTCCTGGCCAACTCGCATATAGAGCTCGTAATTATCCTGACGTGGAATGACATAAATGTCTTGAGCCCCACAACTATCAGCATTTTTGATCATTTCCTTAGCAAAATCTGTTACCATAAGGACCTCCTCATAGACCTATTCGTAAAAAGTTTAAGAAAATGAAAAAAAGCTCGAGAATTTCGAGCTTCTGCATTATTTAGCGTTTAATTTTACAGTGGGCATGATTTGGAAGGTCGTTTCGCTTTTCATATCCCGGACGGTATTTTTCCTCAGGAATTTCCTGCCAATCATCCAAAAGAGCAATCGATTGGTAGACCTGCAGGTATTCGTCACACTCCTCACACCAGTGCTTATCCTCTTGATCCCAAAAAGCAGTCATGACACTACTACGGCTGATATAACTTGGCAAGGTTTCCTCCATCGCAAACCAAAGTTTTTTATAGTACTTGAGGGCATCGTAAAAATTTTCAAATTCCTTAGTACTGATGATATCCTCTTGCCAGCCTTCTAGGAACCACCACGGCTCCAAATCCCCTTTCATTTCAACTACTTGGTACATTTTTTCTTTCTCACTTCATCTTTGGTGTTCTTATTATACAAAATTTTCTGGAAAAGATAAAAAAAATGGTTTTATATTTATCAAAAATAGAAGAGATTCTAGTCATATAAATACGAAAAGAACCCACAATTCATTGTGAGTTCTTTTGCTTTCGTTTTAGTCTTCAGATGATTCCACAATTGCTTCATCAACAGCAATGTTTTCAATAACTTCAACTTCGTTAACTGAAAGTGGTTCAATGTTACGGTAACGAGCCATACCTGTACCAGCAGGGATAGTCTTACCAATGATAACATTTTCTTTAAGACCAAGGAGATGGTCTTTCTTACCACGGATAGCTGCATCTGTAAGGACACGTGTTGTTTCTTGGAAGGAAGCCGCTGACAAGAATGAATTTGTTTCAAGTGAGGCTTTCGTAATACCAAGAAGGACTGGACGAGATGTTGCAGGAACACCACCAGAGATAACAATATCCTTGTTAGCATCTGTGAAGTCAGAAATATCCATAAGTGTACCTGGAAGAAGATCTGTATCACCTGGATCCATAACACGTACTTTACGAAGCATTTGACGAACCATTACTTCGACGTGTTTATCACCGATTTCTACCCCTTGGCTACGGTATACTTTTTGTACTTCGGCAAGAAGGTAAGTTTCAACTGATAATGTATCACGAACTTCAAGGAGACGTTTAGGTTGGATAGAACCTTCAGTAAGTGAAGCACCACGGTGAACTTCATCACCAATAGCTACTTTCATACGAGCTGTGAATGGTACCACGTATTCACCCATACCAGTTTTACCTTGAACGTAAACTTTCTTAGTACGTGTAGAAGCATCTTCTTCGATGTCAACAACAGTACCTTTAACTTCAGTGATAACTGCTTCACCTTTAGGGTTACGAGCTTCAAAGATTTCTTGGATACGAGGAAGACCTTGTGTGATATCGGTATTTGACGCAACACCACCCGTGTGGAAGGTACGCATTGTAAGCTGTGTACCAGGTTCACCGATAGATTGAGCGGCAATTGTACCAACTGCTTCACCAACTTCAACCGCATCACCTGTAGCAAGGTTGACACCATAACAGTGACGACATACACCATGACGAGTGTTACATGTAAATACTGAACGGATTGTTACTTCTTCTACACCAGCTTTAACAATTTCAGCTGCCATATCTTCAGTAATCAATACGTCTGGACCAACGATAACTTCGCCAGTTTCAGGGTGTTTAACAGATTTCTTAGTGTAACGACCAACAAGACGTTCTTCAAGAGTTTCTGTAACTTCTTTACCATCAGTGATAGCACGGATGACAAGACCACGATCAGTTCCACAATCGTCTTCACGAATGATAACATCTTGGGCAACGTCAACCAAACGACGAGTAAGGTAACCAGAGTCAGCAGTCTTAAGGGCTGTATCAGTCATACCTTTACGAGCACCGTGAGTTGAGAAGAACATTTCCAAGACAGACAAACCTTCACGGAAGTTAGACAAGATAGGCAATTCCATGATACGTCCATTCGGAGCAGCCATCAAACCACGCATACCGGCAAGTTGTGAGAAGTTAGAGATGTTACCACGAGCTCCTGAGTCCATCATCATAACGATAGGGTTCTTAGGATCTTGTGTTTCAATCAGACGTTGTTCAAGTTCTTCTTTAGCTTCACGCCATGTTGTTGTAACAGCAACATAACGATCATCATCAGTCATCAAACCACGACGGAAGGCTTTGTTAATTTGTTCAACTTTCGTGTGGGCTGCATCGATAATTTCTTGTTTGTTATCGATAACTGGGATATCGGCGATACCCACTGTCAAACCAGCAAGAGTTGAATGGTAGTAACCAAGGTCTTTCAAGCGGTCAAGGAAGGCTGATGTTTCTGTTGTACGGAAACGCTTAAAGATTTCCGCGATAATGTTACCAAGATTTTTCTTCTTGAATGGAACGTTGATATCCAAGCTGTCGATAACAGTGCGGATATCTTGACCAGGTGCCAAGAAGTATTTATCTGGAGTTTTTTCAGTCAAGTTAGCATTGTTTGGTTCTTGAAGGTAAGGTAGATCATCAGGCATGATGTCGTTAAAGAGGATTTTACCAACAGTTGTAACCATGATTTTGTGTTTTTGTTCATCAGTCCATGGTTTGTTTGGCATGCTATCAACTGTGATACCAACACGTGTGTGTAAGTGAACATAACCATTACGGTATGCCATAACTGCTTCATCGCGGTCTTTGAAGATCATTCCTTCACCTTCACGACCTGGTTCTTCCATAGTTAGGTAGTAGTTACCAAGAACCATATCTTGAGATGGTGTTACGACTGGTTTACCATCTTTAGGGTTAAGGATGTGTTCTGCGGCAAGCATAAGAAGACGTGCTTCTGCTTGAGCTTCTTCAGAAAGTGGTACGTGGATGGCCATTTGGTCACCATCGAAGTCGGCATTGTAGGCTTCACAAACAAGTGGGTGAAGACGAAGTGCTTTACCATCGATAAGGACTGGTTCAAAGGCTTGGATACCCAAACGGTGAAGAGTAGGTGCGCGGTTAAGAAGTACTGGGTGTTCTTTGATAACTTCTTCAAGAATATCCCAAATACGTTCATCTCCACGTTCAACCATACGTTTAGCAGCTTTAACGTTACCAGCGTAATCACGAGCAACAATTTCACGCATTACAAATGGTTTGAACAATTCGATAGCCATTTCACGTGGCACACCACATTGATACATTTTAAGTGTTGGACCTACGGCGATAACTGAACGTCCAGAGAAGTCAACACGTTTACCAAGCAAGTTTTGACGGAAACGACCTTGTTTACCTTTAAGCATGTGGCTCAAAGATTTAAGAGGACGGCTACCAGGACCTGTGATTGGACGACCACGACGACCGTTATCGATAAGAGCATCGACAGCTTCTTGCAACATACGTTTTTCGTTTTGCACGATGATACCAGGGGCATTCAATTCAAGCAAACGAGCCAAACGGTTGTTACGGTTGATAACACGACGGTAAAGGTCGTTCAAGTCAGATGCAGCGAAACGTCCACCATCCAATTGAACCATTGGACGAAGATCGGGTGGAATAACTGGCAAGATGTTAAGTACCATCCATTCCGGTTTGTTACCAGATTTGTAGAAGGCATCAAGCACATCTAAACGACGGACAGCTTTGATACGTTTTTGCCCTGTTGCTGTTTTCAATTCTTCCTTAAGCTCAGCGATTTCAGATTTCAAATCAACGCGTTTAAGAAGATCTTGGATAGCTTCCGCACCCATTTTCGCAACAAATGATCCTTGTCCGTATTCTTGTAATTTTTCACGATATTCACGCTCAGTCAAAAGTGATTTTGGTTCAAGCGGAGTATCTTTTGGATCGATAACTACATAAGCAGCGAAGTAAATAACTTCTTCAAGAGCACGTGGACTCATGTCAAGAGTAAGTCCCATGCGTGATGGAATACCTTTGAAGTACCAGATGTGTGATACTGGAGCTTTCAATTCAATGTGTCCCATACGTTCACGACGAACTTTAGCACGTGTTACTTCAACACCACAGCGGTCACAAACAATTCCTTTATAACGAATACGTTTATATTTACCACAAGCACATTCCCAGTCTTTTGTTGGTCCAAAGATTACTTCATCAAAAAGACCTTCACGTTCTGGTTTGAGCGTACGATAGTTGATTGTTTCAGGTTTTTTAACTTCACCATAAGACCATGAACGGACCTTACTTGGTGAGGCTAATGTGATTTGCATACTTTTAAAACGATTTACGTCAACCACTAGTTTTACCTTTCTTTATTGTTCTTTTGAAAATAGCAGAGCTACTTTCTAACTTGTCACGACTTATAAACTTTTGTCTGCAAGACATCATTTATCGTTATAGGACTTATCCAAACAATCCGACCAAGAGGAGCAAGATTTACTTGCAACTCTTATGCCCAAATTATTCTTTCCTATTATTATTTTTCTTCTGCAGAAACTTCAGCTTTTTCATCTTCTTCTGTTTCTTGTTTTTGACGAGCTTTTTCAAGATCATCAACGTGCATTACGTCGTCATCTTCACCTTCATCAAGGTCTCGAAGTTCAACTTCGTTGTCATCTTCGTCAAGTACGCGCATGTCAAGACCAAGTGATTGCAATTCTTTAACAAGAACTCGGAATGATTCTGGCACACCTGGTTTTGGAATTGGTTTACCTTTAGTGATGGCTTCATAAGCTTTAAGACGACCAGTCACATCATCTGACTTGTAAGTCAAGATTTCTTGAAGGACGTTTGATGCACCGTAAGCTTCCAAAGCCCAAACTTCCATTTCACCGAAACGTTGTCCACCAAATTGTGCTTTACCACCAAGAGGCTGTTGTGTAACGAGTGAGTAAGGACCAACTGAACGTGCGTGAAGTTTATCATCAACCATGTGGTGAAGTTTGATCATGTACATGACGCCAACTGATACACGGTTATCAAATGGTTCACCAGTACGTCCATCGTAAAGAACTGTCTTAGCGTCGCTAGCCATACCAGCTTCGTTAACTGTATCCCAAAGATCTTCTGAAGTTGCCCCGTCGAAGACCGGTGTTGCAATGTGGATACCAAGGTTACGAGCAGCCATACCAAGGTGAAGTTCCATAACTTGTCCGATGTTCATACGAGATGGCACCCCAAGTGGGTTCAACATGATATCGACTGGAGTTCCGTCTGGAAGGTAAGGCATGTCTTCAACTGGAACAACACGAGAAACAACCCCTTTGTTACCATGACGACCGGCCATTTTATCTCCGACTTTGATTTTACGTTTTTGTGCGATGTAAACACGAACGAGCATGTTAACACCTGATTGCAATTCATCACCGTTTGCACGTGTAAAGATTTTAACGTCACGAACGACACCATCTCCACCGTGTGGTACACGAAGTGATGTATCACGAACTTCACGAGATTTATCACCGAAGATTGCGTGAAGAAGACGTTCTTCAGCAGAAAGGTCTTTTTCACCTTTAGGTGTTACTTTACCTACAAGGATGTCACCTTCTTTAACTTCAGCACCAATACGAATGATACCCATTTCATCAAGGTCTTTAAGAGCTTCTTCACCAACGTTTGGAATTTCGCGAGTGATTTCTTCAGGGCCTAACTTAGTATCACGTGTTTCTGATTCAAATTCTTCCAAGTGAACCGATGTATAAACATCTTCTTTAACAAGACGTTCACTCAAGATGATGGCATCTTCATAGTTATAACCATCCCAAGTCATATAAGCGACGATTGGGTTTTGACCAAGGGCCATTTCACCTTTTTCCATTGAAGGACCATCAGCGATGAAGTCACCTTTTTCAACGATATCGCCAACTTTAACAAGTGTGTGTTGGTTATAAGCTGTACCTGAGTTAGAACGACGGAATTTAGTGATGTGGTAAACATCAAGTGAACCATCTTCACGACGAACTTCAACTTTTTCAGCGTCAGAGAAGACAACTCGTCCATCGTGTTTAGCGATGACGGCAGCACCTGAATCGTGGGCTGCTTGATATTCCATACCAGTACCAACATATGGTGCGTGTGGATCGATCAATGGCACCGCTTGACGTTGCATGTTGGCACCCATGAGAGCACGGTTAGAGTCATCGTTTTCAAGGAAAGGAATACATGCTGTCGCAACGGCAACTACTTGTTTAGGTGAAACGTCAACGAAGTCAACGATGTTTGATGGGAACTCTTGGTTATTACCTTGATGACGACCCATAACGATGTCTTCAGCAAATGTTCCATCTTCGTTTAGTTTTGAGTTAGCCTGTGCTACTGTGTATTCATCTTCTTCATCGGCAGTCAACCAAACGATTTCGTTTGTAACCACACCTGTAGCGCGGTCAACTTTACGATATGGTGTTTGGATGAAACCATATTTGTTAAGGTGTCCGTATGTTGACAGGTTATTGATCAAACCGATGTTAGGTCCTTCAGGAGTTTCAATCGGACACATACGACCATAGTGAGTGTAGTGCACGTCACGAACTTCATAACCAGCACGGTCACGAGTCAAACCACCAGGTCCTAAGGCTGACAAACGACGTTTGTGAGACAACTCAGAAAGCGGGTTGTGTTGGTCCATGAACTGTGACAATTGAGAAGAACCGAAGAATTCTTTAACGGCTGCAGTTACAGGACGGATGTTGATGATTTGTTGTGGTGTCAACACTTCGTTATCTTGTACTGACATACGTTCGCGAACGTTACGTTCCATACGAGCAAGACCTATACGGAATTGGTTAGCAAGCAATTCACCAACGGCACGGATACGACGGTTACCCAAGTGGTCGATATCATCAACTTTACCTAGACCTTCAGCAAGGTTAAGGAAGTACGACATTTCAGCCAAGATATCAGCTGGTGTAAGCGCACGTGCTTTATCATCAGGATTTGCATTACCAACGATTGTAACAACGCGGTCTGGATCAACTGGTGATACAACTTTGAATTTTTGAAGAACAACAGGTTCAGTGACAACAGCGTAATCGTTTGGTGTGTAAACAAATTTGTTAAGGTCACCATCCAATTGATCAGCAATTGAATCGATAACGTCATGTGTCATTACTGTACCAGCTTCAACAAGGATTTCACCTGTTTCAGCATCAACCAAGTTTTCAGCAATTGTTTGGTTCAAGAGACGAGTCTTGATGTTAAGTTTTTTGTTGATTTTGTAACGACCAACAGCTGCCAAGTCATAACGACGTGGGTCAAAGAAACGAGCGACAAGCAAGCTACGTGAGCTATCAGCTGTTTTTGGTTCACCTGGACGAAGGCGTTCGTAAATTTCTTTAAGTGCTTCGTCAGTACGTGAATCTGCTGGGTTTTTATGAATATCTTTTTCGATAGTGTTACGAACAAGTTCGCTATCACCGAAGATATCCATGATTTCATCATCACCTGAGAAACCAAGAGCACGTACAAGTGTTGTAAATGGAATTTTACGTGTACGGTCGATACGTGTGTAAGCAATGTCTTTTGAATCTGTTTCTAATTCAAGCCATGCTCCACGGTTAGGGATTACAGTTGAACCGTAACCAACTTTACCGTTTTTATCAACTTTATCGTTGAAATAAACACCAGGAGAACGAACCAACTGAGAAACGATAATACGTTCACCACCGTTGATGATGAATGTACCCATTTCAGTCATAATTGGGAAATCACCGAAGAAAACTTCTTGAGTTTTGATTTCTCCTGTTTCTTTGTTAATCAAACGGAAGGTTACAAAAATAGGTGCTGAGTAAGATGCATCGTGGATACGAGCTTCTTCAAGCGTATACTTAGGCTCTTTCAATTCGTAACCAACAAATTCAAGTTCCATAGTATCCGTAAAGTTTGTAATTGGAAGTACATCTTCAAAAACTTCTCTTAATCCGTTATCCAAGAAGTCTTTAAAAGAATCCGTTTGAATTTCAATCAAGTTAGGTAAATCAAGAACTTCCTTGATTCTTGAAAAGCTACGACGTGTACGGTGTTTCCCGTACTGAACTTCATGTCCTGCCAAGTTTTTTACTCCTTCATTAAAATACAGAGGTCTATAAACTCCATCATAACCATAATTCTCTTCATACGACGAGAACAATCATTACTTTTTCATTTTGACCTTTATAGTTAGGGTACTTAAAACACCCCGCCAAGTGTGTCGTTGATGTGAATTTTTAGAAACTTTAAATATAGGTTACAAACTGCATTTTTTCTAAAATTAGGCACAAAAAGAGCAGCTAAATCTGACCATAAAAAGTGTGATTTAACTGCTGCAAACTTTAGTTGGACAATATTTCAACTAAAGAAAACGACAAATAGTTGCTAATATTATACCTTATTTTTTAAATTTTTGCAAGTGTTTTTAGTTACTACTGTTGGTTTTAATCGCCGGATTATGAAGCAATGCATCCCATGCTTTCGTGTAGTCACTATCCGTTCCGCCAATAGCAAATTTATAGGTCATATTACCCGCTCCAGTCTTAGCCCAATAACTTGTCGTTGTCTCACCGCTAACGTTAAGCGAGCGACCATTTACCGTTACCGTACCAGGCTGCAAACCAGTTGCTTTTAGAACCGTTGACTTAATCACATTTGAAGACAAGTTATATTTGTCTGTTCCAAATGTATTCGCATGAGCATTATAAATGCTATTAACCAAATCAGCCATATACTGAGCGTTGTATTTGTATCCAGCCATTGAGTCTAGAGAGGTATTATCATCATTACCTGCCCAACCACCTAAAGTTACTTTTGGTGTTGAAAGCATTAACCAAACATCCGTATAATTGTCGGTTGTCCCTGTTTTTCCTGACCAATCTGCTTGCGCTGCTTGACTATTCAAAGCTTGTAAATCTTTATAGAACTCGGTAGTTGCGCCACCTTTAACAACATCTTTCAATAACTGGTTCAAAATACTAGCTGTTGCTTCTGAGAATACACGAACTGGATTTGCCTTGTGTTGATAAATGACATCACCTTTATTATTAGTGATGCTATCAACCAAATAGCCTTTCATGTAAACACCACCGTTTGAAATCATTTGATAAGCATTTACTTGTTGAAGAACAGTTGTTTCAATACCACCACCTAAAGGCAGGCTTTCAATCGCGTAGTTGTCAACGCTATAATTCATTTTCTTCATGTAAGACGCAATATCAACATTGTGATTGAGTAACATCTGATAAGTCCAATAAGCTGGAATATTCCATGATGTATTAAGTGCTTCTTGAAGGTTAATCATGCCAGTTCCGACGTCGTTACCGTGCATGATTGGTTGACCACTTGAGAAATTCGTTGGGTAATTAGAAAGAATACTTGCACTGCCAAGAAGTCCTTGATCAATGGCAATACCGTAAGCGATAATCGGTTTGATACTTGAACCTGGTGAGCGCGCAGTATCAAAAGCGTGGTTATTTTGGTTGGTTGAATAATCCCTGCCACCAATAAATCCTAAAATCGCACCAGTAGAATTATCCATCAAGACATTCCCAACATCGACTTGTTGAGAACTTCCTTGATCCAGTGTGCTACCATACTGTGCTACTGCGTTTTGCATAGCATTGTAGACATTCTTATCAATCGTTGTCTTGACCGTGTAGCCACCTTGTTGCAAAGTTTCAGAAGCTAATTTACGATAAGATTCTTTCGTTGTATCGTTTTTCAATTCTTGTTCAGAAACACCATTTTTCTCAATCAAGTAATCATACATGATATCTTGTGCTTCTTCTAGGACAGAATAGTAAAGGAAATCGTGAGAACTTGTCGTTGCAGATGCCGGTTGAATAAAGTCTTGACTAACATCATAAGACTTATATTCATTGTATTCATCTTTTGTCAAATAGCCTGCGCGGTACATATTGTAAAGAACATCTTGTTGACGAGAAAGACCATAAGCCATATTCTCAGCATCTTTTAGCTGACCAGCTGCTGTATACGGAGAATATACAATCGGGCTTTGAGGCAAACCAGCTAAAAATGCAGCCTGTGGAATTGTCAAATCACTTGCAGACACCCCAAAAATACCTTGAGCTGCCTCTTCAATACCAGCAATATTTTCACCCTTATTGTTACGTCCAAAAGGTGAGACATTCAGGTAATCGGTCAAAATCTCATCTTTACTCAAATAACGTTCCAAAGCCAACGCATATATAATTTCACGTGATTTACGTTTAAAGGTTGGATCATCACCTAGCACCTGTTGCTTGATTAATTGTTGCGTCAACGTTGACCCACCACTAGTTTCACCTAGGCCAAGAACAGACCCCAAAGTCGCACGGAAAACCGCCTTAGGAACCACACCATCATGCCCTTCAAAATTTTCATCCTCAGTTGCTACAATAGCATGTTTGATATTTTCTGAAATAGCTTCGCTAGCAACTGGTGTACGTAGCAAGTCCGTATCAATGGCAGCAATCGAACTGCCATCAGAATAAGACATCTGTGACACGCGCGTCAAAGATGTCACCTGACTGACCAAGCTCTCCTTATCAGGGATTTTAACCGCATCTATCTGACTAGCAAGATAACCAAAAGCTAAACCAACTCCCAACATGCCAAACAAGATGACAATAATATAAAAAAAGGTCGGTTAATAACTTAACTGTCCTCAAAAAGACTGATCCAAAATCAAGTAAGCCAAGCTTCTGATGATCTGCTTTTTTCTTATTTTTATTTCTCTTACTCTTACTCATTCTAATACCTCGATAATATTATACCAAACTTTGATAAAGCTTGCATAGAGGCACCGCTTTTTGATATAATAGCCTGTAAACTACAATATCATTGAGGGAAAATCTAGCCCAGCTAAAAGACACAAATATCACCCTCAAAATTTTAAGTAAGGAGAAAGCTCGTGAACATATTCGAAGAACTCAAAGAACGTGGCTTAGTTTTTCAAACAACTGATGAAGAAGCCCTTGTCAAAGCATTAACAGAAGGGCAAGTATCCTATTATACTGGTTATGATCCTACAGCTGATAGTCTTCACCTTGGTCACTTGGTTGCCATTCTAACATCACGTCGCCTTCAAATGGCAGGACATAAACCATATGCTCTTGTTGGAGGAGCTACAGGACTCATCGGTGACCCATCATTTAAAGATGCTGAACGCAGTCTTCAAACAAAAGAAACTGTCGATGGATGGGTTGTTAAAATTCAAAATCAATTGTCACGTTTCCTTGATTTCGAAAATGGCGACAACAAAGCCGTCATGGTCAACAACTATGACTGGTTTGGTAACATTAGCTTCATTGACTTCCTACGTGATGTCGGTAAATACTTTACTGTCAATGCAATGATGAGTAAAGAATCAGTTAAAAAACGTATTGAAACAGGTATCTCATACACTGAGTTTGCCTACCAAATCATGCAAGGTTATGACTTCTACGAATTAAATGACAAATACAACGTTACTTTGCAAATTGGTGGTTCTGACCAATGGGGTAATATGACTGCTGGTACAGAACTTCTTCGTCGTAAAGCTGATAAAACTGGTCACGTTATGACAGTGCCACTTATCACTGACGCTACAGGTAAAAAATTCGGTAAATCTGAAGGAAATGCGGTTTGGCTTGATGCTGACAAAACATCTCCATACGAAATGTACCAATTCTGGCTCAACGTTATGGACGATGATGCTGTTCGCTTCTTGAAAATCTTCACATTCCTTTCACTAGATGAAATTGCTGAAATCGAAAAAGAATTTAACGCTGCACGTCACGAACGTTTGGCACAAAAAGTCCTAGCACGTGAAGTTGTCACACTTGTTCACGGTGAAGAAGCTTACAAAGAAGCTCTTAAAATCACTGAACAACTTTTTGCTGGAAACATTAAGAGCCTTTCAGCAAAAGAATTAAAACAAGGTCTAAACAACGTTCCTAACTACGCTGTTTCAGACAATGATAACCGCAACATCGTTGAAATGCTTGTTGCTGCTAAAATCTCACCATCAAAACGTCAAGCACGTGAAGACGTTCAAAACGGTGCTATCTACATCAACGGTGAACGTATTCAAGATTTGAACTACGCACTTTCTGATGACGATAAAATCGATAACGAACTTACTGTTATCCGCCGCGGTAAGAAAAAATACTTCGTATTGACTTACTAATTTTACAATCATTAACAGATGCTTGAAGCATCTGTTTTTTTATGCCATCAAAAAAAGAGAGGAACTTCCTCCCTTTTTTAACTATTACGACGACTTACCACATTAAACAAATTCACCAAAAGGAAAATTGCCACAAAAATAATTGTAATCGTCGCACTTGCTGGTGTTTCCCAATAATACGATGTGATAATGCCAGTTACCATTCCAATAAAACCAACTAAAACACCAATGAAAATCACTGATCTAAAGTTTTTCCCAAGTCTCATAGCGATACTTGCTGGTAAAACCATAATCGTTGACACCAGAAGAGCTCCTGCTGCCGGAATCGTCAAAGCTATTGCAATCCCAGTCACAATATTGAACAACAATGACATCAAACGAACTGGCAAGCCATCAACAAAAGCTGTTTCCTCATCAAATGTTAGAACATACATCGGTCTGATGAACAACAGAGTCAAAATCAAGACAATAACCGCAATGACAAACAAAGCAATGACCTGCCCCATGTTAATCGTCACAATCGAACCGAATAAATACTGTTCCAAATTCACACTACCAGCATTCTCTGATTTACTTGTCACAATCAAGGCGACCGCTAAACCAAGCGACATCAGAATTGCCGTAGAAATTTCAATATAGTGTTTATAAACCGTCTGCAAATATTCTAAAACAACCGCAGCGATAGTTACCACAATAACCGTAGACCACGTTGTTGATTTTCCAAGTAGAATACCAAGAGCAACACCAGCCAAAGAAACGTGACTAAGTGTATCACTCATCAAACTCTGATGACGTAGGATTAGGAAAATTCCCAGAATCGGAGCAAAAATACTAATCGCAACTACTGCCATAATGGCGCGTTGCATAAAATCATATGAAAAAATCTCAGTCAGCATTCTTAGCTCCTTTCTTTGTTAAAGTATGAAGATCGAAGCAATTCCAAGGTGTCTTTTGACTACGAACCAAGTGAATGTTACGATCAGCATAACGTTTCACCTCATCTGGATCATGCGTAATCATCAGAACAGATTTTCCATGTGTATGTGCACTGTGATGCATCAATTCGTAAAATCTTTCAGTTGTTCCAGCATCCATACCAGTTGTTGGTTCATCTAAAATAAAAATATCAGGATCTGAAGCAAAAATACGTGCAATCACAATACGTTGTTTTTGACCTCCAGATAAGCTACCAATGCGCTTATTGCGATTTTCCCACATACCAACTGATTCTAGACTAACCTTAACATGTTCTTCGTCGTGCTTTGTCAAACGACGAAACCAACCATTTCTAGGGTATCGACCAGAACGGACGAATTCATGAACCGTTGACGGAAAACCAGCATTAAAACTAGCAATCTGCTGTGGCAAATAGGCAATACGAAGTTTCTTGCCATCTTTATTTATTTTAGAGATTGTCACCTGACCACTCTTTGGTGTCAAAATACCTAATGTTGCTTTAACCAAAGTCGATTTAGCAGCTCCATTTTCACCAGTTAAAGTAACAAATTCACCACTATCTAAATGGTAATTAATTCCTTCCAAGACAGGTTCACTGTCATATTGGAAAGACAAATCTTCTACTGTAATATATCTCATTTACACCCTTCTAGCTCATCTGAAAAAGTAGTCAAAAATCTTGAAATAACTGACTGTTCTTCATCTGAAAAATTATCAATCATTTTTTTGTACACTGACAATGTCGCATGATGGTGATGAGTATGTTCATCTGCGACAGGTTTAGCAAGCTCAGTCAATTCAAAATAAGTCACACGGGCATCATCCTTATTTTTCACAGGAGCAAGCATTCCCTCTTTCACTAAACACTTAATAGCTTTCGTAACAGCGGCTTGGCTAATATTCAAACGTTTTGCCAAGGCAGAATTTGTCAAGCGTTCTTGCGACAAAAGCATCAGAATATGTTCTTGTGTATTGGTTAATTCGACACCGCTTTGACAAGTACCAAATAATAACTCGTGCTGATTTTCGGTTTTTAATAAAATTTCATTTACTAGACAATCAATTTGTTTTTCTAGCTGCATTATCAACACCCCTCTCACTTCATTAACCAGTTAATTATATCAAAAAGAAAAAGAAGAATCAATTACCTGATTCCCTTTCTTCACAATATCCGTACTTTGTAAACTTCCTTACAGAAGCCTCGCATACTATTAACCAAACGATCTGCTTTTTTCTCTGAGCGACACAAACCAAAAACCGTTGGACCACTTCCTGTCATTAAAGCAGCATCAGCCCCACACTTCATCATACGATCTTTTATTTTTTGGATAAATGGCTTGCGCTTAATCGTAATATCCTCTAAAGAATTCCCCATATGAGCAATAATCTGTTCATAATCATTAGCCAAAACAGCTTCCTTTAAAGAACCAATATCAACACGAGAAATCGTCTCACAATCAATCTCAGGAAAAACCGTGCGCGTTGAAACACCAAAATCAGGCTTAACCAAAACAACCCAAGCAGACAAAGACGTATTTAAACACTCAACAATTTCACCTTTACCAGAAATACAAGCACAACCAGCTCCTAAACAATACGGTACATCACTGCCAACTTGAAAACCAATTTCGATCATTTCATCCTTAGATAATTTTAGCTGCCATAACTTGTCTAAAGCTCTAATAGTAGCGGCAGCATCTGTAGAACCACCACCTAAACCAGCACAAATAGGAATTGCTTTCTCCAGTTCAATCTTAACACCAGACTTGATGCCATACCTATCCTTAATAAGCTGAGCAGCTTTAAAAACATCATTTTTAGCATTTAAAGGCATCTTATGATTGTTAGATTCAACAACAATATCTGAACTAGAAATCTCAGAAACTGTAATGTAATCATTTAAATCAACACTAACCATAAGCATTGATAAATCATGATAACCATCAGGCCTTTTCCCAACAATATCCAAGCCTAAATTAATCTTAGCAGGTGCCTTTTCAATAATAACCATTAAACATTCCTTTTAAAATATTACATCTATTATAACAAATATTCTGAAAAGAACACACCATAATAGCCCAGGTTCAATGAAAAACATCCTATTTTCAAGAAAACTATTTTTAAAATACAATGCATCCAAATGAGAGCAGAAAAAAAGCAACTCAATGAGTTGCTCTCCGTCTACCGCTTTTAAACTCCGCCAGTAGGACTCGAACCTACGACATCATGATTAACAGTCATGCGCTACTACCAACTGAGCTATGGCGGATAAATGCTAAGCGACTACCATATCTAACAGGGGGCAACCCCCAACTACATCAGGCGTGCTAGGGCTTAACTTCTGTGTTCGGCATGGGAACAGGTGTATCTCCTAGGCTATCGTCACTTAACTATGATTGATTATCCAATCAAAATTGAATACCTATATATTCTAACAAGAAACCTACGCGCTGTCAATATTGACTCGTTTCTTTTTTGGATAAGTCCTCGAGCTATTAGTATTAGTCCGCTACATGTGTCACCACACTTACACTTCTAACCTATCTACCTGATCATCTCTCAGGGCTCTTACTGATATAAAATCATGGGAAATCTCATCTTGAGGTGGGCTTCACACTTAGATGCTTTCAGCGTTTATCCCTTCCCTACATAGCTACCCAGCGATGCCTTTGGCAAGACAACTGGTACACCAGCGGTAAGTCCAC
>ENA-OPZZ01000980-OPZZ01000980.1-human-gut-metagenome-genome-assembly--contig:-NODE-980-length-19708-cov-5.160257_pt1 | contig 19708 bp, 15 predicted proteins | sample MGYA00242487_ERZ504511 | MGnify/ENA primary metagenome ERZ504511 (study PRJEB26092, sample SAMD00036241) | human gut metagenome | host: Homo sapiens | study: EMG produced TPA metagenomics assembly of... | reverse complement strand
ATCTGCTCTTCTGTCCGCATCTGCAAGAATCTCATCTGACTGTCTCTTAGCCTCTACACGGGCATTTTCAACGATTTTAACTGACTCCTCTTTTGCACCGGAAAGAGCTGACTCATTACTCTTTTTTTCAGAGTCTCTGCCTCTTCCTGTCTGTCACTTGCATTTTTCAGTCCGTCGGCAATCATCTGCTCACGCTTTTCCATGATTCCCATAACTGGTTTGAACAGGAATTTCTTCAGTAATAGATAAAAGACTACAAGGTTTATTATGGTCCAGAGAAGGCTCAAATCTACTTTTATCACCTTTTCCCACCTGCCTTTCTTCTTTTCTCCTGCTTCTTTACGAACTGCTAATTATTTCAGCATCAGGATAATCAGAAGACCGATGATAAATCCATAAATAGCTGTTGCCTCTGCAAGGGCACAACCAAGAATCAGGTTCTTGCTGATCTTTGACTCAGCCTCTGGCTGCCTCGCGATAGCGTCTACTGCCTTGCTTGTTGCAAGACCAATACCAATACCTGCTCCTAAACCTGTTAAAACTGCGATACCTGCTCCAATTGCTACTAACATAATCTTAATCTCCTTTTCTTCTTGTCTAAAAATGTTTTCTTAAATCCCTTTTAAGTCTGTTCGTCTTATCTTCCGGCTTTACTCCTGTTCCTCATTCATGAACAGCGCCGTCAGGAATACAAATACATAAGCCTGTAAGAATCCATCAAATATATCAAAATAAAAACTAAACGGGATTGGTATAATCGCCGGAGCTACTATTTTTAAAAGCTCCATGATTACAAATGCTCCCAGTACATTACCGAACAGTCGCATGCACAAGGACAATGGGCGGATTACAATCTCCAGTACCATGATCGGTGCGACGAACGGAACCGGCTTTGCAAAATGTTTGACCCAGTGTTTTAATCCGTTTTTATGTATTCCGGAATACTCGATCAGACACATACTCATAACAGCCAGCGCTATTGTGACATTCAGATCCTTTGTCGGCGGTTTAAACCCAAACAATCCAATGATATTGGCAATTCCGATATAGATCAGCACCGTGATAAGATATGGGATATATCTTCGGTTTTCTTTGCCCATAACATCTTCAAAGAAGTCCACTCCTTTTCCGATTGCGGATTCCAATAAAAGCTGAGCTTTCCCCGGATTCTCTACACTGAGATTCCTTACGAATATGACACACAGCAGTACCACTACAGCCATAATGATCCATGTAACCGCCACGGACTCACTAATCTTAATTCCCCCGAATAACGGAATGGTAAATGCTGTATCACAATTCAGCTCTTCCAACAGACTCTCTGTTAATTTCTCCGTATGACTCCCTCCCTTTCTTCTTCAAATTTCATGATTACTTTACTCTTCTGTTTTTTAAATGTCAATCATTTCTTTTATTCTTAACAATTATTTTATTTTACAATTTTTAAGCATATTCTCTTATTGGAGTTTTTTCATTTGTCCAAAATTTAGTCACTTTCCTTCCGTTTTTTATATACCTTCTCCTTAATATGTCGAAAATTCGCACAAATTATTTGTGTTTTTCATAAAAATTTTAGTCGTTATGCATATTCCTTTCGGCAATATGCTATAGATATGGCCACTATACACCATTGAGTTTGACTTTTTTTGCCAAAACCTGTAAACTAAGGCAAGGCAAGAATCTCCCGGATTTGGGAAGTTTGCAAATAAAGAAATACAACAAATAAGGAGATCATATATGCGACTTAGAAATATACCCCGCGCCGAAGGCGTGTTAAAAGAGTGCAGTCAGGTTATCGAGACTCCGGAAGAATTCCGTGGTCACTGGGCATCTGATGTATTCCAGAATGACTACCCGGTCCACATTGAAATCGGCATGGGAAAAGGCCGTTTTCTCATGGCACTGGCTCAGAAAAATCCACAGATCAACTACATCGGAATCGAGCGCTACACAAGCGTCCTTCTCCGTGCTGTGGAAAAGTTAAACATATATATAGAAGAAAACGAAAGCACTCTGCCAAACATTCGCTTCATTTGTATGGACGCGCAGGACATAGCAAATGTGTTTGCTGAAAATGAAGTTGACCGGATCTATCTGAACTTCTCCGACCCATGGCCGAAAGCCCGCCATGCAAGAAGGCGCCTCACGTCACCGGAATTTTTTTTGCACGTTACGACAAGGTGCTTGTCCAGGACGGACAGGTAGAATTCAAGACAGATAACCGTGATCTTTTTGATTTTTCCGTTGAGTCTTTAGGGGAATCCGAAACATGGGGCATTTCCGAATGTACTTATGACCTGCACCATGATGAAATTATGAACGTTGGAAATATTATGACAGAATATGAAGAGAAATTTTCATCCATGGATCACCCGATTTGCAAGCTCATTGCTAAAAGAAGATGTCTGCTGTGACTTTCTTAGCGCTACAGCGCATATATTATTAATGAGAAAGCCTTCGGAGTCTGTTCGCAATGAGCCGAAATTGTCATAACAAAAAAAACTTCCGACAAAAGTTTTTTGAATACACTTATCGAAATCGGTGTCTGCACAGGTGGATCAATTGTTTCAGAAAATCCTTGAAAGAAGTATATGATATTCTGAACCACGGTTCTGACTGCCGAAGGCACTGATCAGAAAGGTTGATTTGATGTTACATTTAACTGCAAAAAATTTTCAAATAGAAGTAAAAGATACCTCTCTCCCGGTCGTCGTTATGTTCTACGCTATCTGGTGCGGGAAATGTGCCATGATGAAGCCGGTCGTGGAGGATATCGAAAAGAAATACGCCAGAAAAATCAAGTTCTGCGAAGTCGAAATTGAAGAATCTGCAGTACTCGCCGCAGAATACGCCCCGGAAATCGTCCCGACATTTGTTCTCTTCAAGGATAAAAAGGCAGTCGGTGTCATGGGTGGAATGGTGAATGAACACACATTTGAATCCAGAATGCTGGAAATCCTGTCTTAGTCCACAGATGTACACAAGCCGTAACAAAATCTTTCGAAATAGTTAAGAATTTTTTACTTTTTACTTTTACACAAGTATGCTATTATTGGGTGTACAGAAAGGAGATGTGGCGTCTGACACCACAGGATAATTATGAGTATGAAAAAATTAAAAAGGGTTCTGCCGTTTAGCCTGGCAATAATTCTGGCATCTGTAAGCCTGCCGGTAACTGCCCTGGCTGACAGCGCAAAAGTAGTCACTCTCGGAGCGAACTTATCCGACGAGCAGAAAGCTTCTATGTACAAATACTTCGGTACTTCCGCCGATCAGGTAGACACGATCGAAGTCACGAACACAGACGAAAGAAAATATATGGAAGGGATCGCGACCGAATCCCAGATTGGTACAAGAACATATAGCTGTTCTTATGTTGAGCCGACAGACAGCGGCGGAATTCAGGTAAAAGTCGCAAACCTGACATTTGTAACAAGTTCTATGATCGCCAGTACACTTTTGACTTCCGGCGTTGAGAACTGTAACGTTGTTGCCGGATCTCCAATTGAAGTATCCGGAACCGGTGCACTGACAGGTATTATGATGGCTTACGAAAAAGCCAGCGGAAAAGAACTTTCCGAAGATCAGAAAGCAACTGCAACAGAAGAGCTGGTAACAACCGGTGACCTCGCCAAGGATCTCGGTCAGGATACAGCATCTGATCTGATCAACGATGTCAAAGAATCCGTTATTGAAGACAAACTGACTGATCCGTCCGATATTCAGGACGCGATTTCTGACGCAGCCGATAAACAGGGAATTACACTGACCGATGACCAGCTTGCGAAAATCACAAGTCTGATGGAATCTATTTCCCAGTACGACTACGATGTCAAAGCACTGAAAAAGACTCTCGACAACCTGGACGGGAAATCCGGAGGATTCTTCAGCAACCTGTGGTCCTCCATCAAAGGCTTCTTTGGCGGAGATGACTCCAACGGCGGAATTATTAACAATACAGATGATGCAGCACTCGGAAATGATGCAATCATCGACAGCACATTAGATGCCGTAAAAACCAAAGCAAACGATGCCGTAAATCAGGCAAAAGAGGAAGGACTTTGGGATAAAATCGTAGGATTTTTCAAGGATCTGTTCGGAGGCGATGATACCGAAAACTCCGATAATACAGATAGCACTGACGCAGTCGAAGAAAACACGGACAACAACACCGATACAGGCAGCACCGACAACAATGCTAATAACGACACTTCTGATAACACTGCAGAATCCGAAGACAACTCCGAAGGCAACAGCATCGGAACTGAAAACAACACGACAGATAACAACACAAACACTTCTACAAACGCAGAATAAAATTAATTCATAACTTTAGCAGGGAGATGGAATACTCAAATTCCATCTCCCTGTTTCTCTTCCACACCTCCCGGCATAAAGTAGATAATTAAAAAGTTCTCGAATAACATTACATATTTCTATCATTCGATTATTTCTTCCTTTCCACACCTCCCGGCGTAAATTACATAATAAAAGTGGCACCAGGCGGTGATAAAATCATTGAGTGATTCTCGTTATATTTTCGAGCTGGCCTTGCAGATTATGCACTGTCTGAGTCTGTTCACAGACGAGTTTGCATAATCCGCAAGCAATAAGCCAGCGCAGAAAATATAGAGAATCAGCTCAGATTTTAGAGCTGTCTGGTGCCTCTCTTATTATATATTTTAAAATTCAAAAACTGCTACCCCATACGGCGGCAATTTGTATCCAAATGAATATGGTCTTCCATCACATTCTTTCTTCAAGGCATGATAAATGTTCTGTCTCTTCTCGCCATTTCCGCCATATTTCACATCGTCACTGTTCAGAATCAGCTTATACTGCTTCTTTCTAGGAACGCCTACACGATAATCTTCTCTTGCCATCGGTGTGAAGTTAATCACGAACAGAAGGTTATGCTTTCCATCTTTAGAATGGCGGATAAAGCTGTAAATGCTTCTGTATGCATCATCTGCATTGACCCACTCGAATCCTTCCCATGACTGATCCAGTTCATAAAGCGCCTGTTTCTTTTTATACATGTGGAGTAGATCACGCATCCATGACTGAATTGCCTGATGCTCCGGCTCCTCCAACAGATACCAGTCCAGTTCACGTTCCTCTGACCACTCGCGAAGCTGTGCAAAATCCTGTCCCATGAACAACAATTTCTTTCCGGCGTGTCCCATCATAAATGCATATCCTGCTTTCAGGTTCGCATATTTATCAAATCCAAGTCCCGGCATCTTATTGATCATGGAACATTTCAAATGGACAACCTCATCATGTGACAGTACGAGAATGTAATCTTCGCTGTACGCATAACTCATGGCAAATGTCATCATATGATGATTGTCTTTTCTGAAATACGGATCCAGCTTCATATATTCCGTAAAGTCGTGCATCCACCCCATATTCCACTTAAGGCTAAATCCAAGACCTCCGTCTTCTACATCTCCGGTTACCTTCGGCCATGCCGTAGACTCTTCCGCTATCATAAGTGCACCCGGATTTCTTCCAAGTACAACTGTGTTCAGATGCTTGAAGAAATCTACTGCCTCCAGGTTCTCATTACCTCCATACTGGTTCGGAACCCATTCTCCGTCTTTCTTTCCATAATCCAGGTACAGCATAGAAGCAACTGCATCAACGCGAAGTCCATCAATATGGAAATGCTCCACCCAGAAAAGTGCATTGGCAATCAGGAAGTTCCTTACCTCATTCTTGCCAAGATCAAATATCTTCGTCCCCCAGTCCGGATGCTCCCCTTTTCTTGGATCTGCATACTCGTAAGTTGCTGTTCCGTCAAACTCGGCAAGTCCATGCTCGTCCTTTGGAAAGTGTGCCGGAACCCAGTCCATAATGACACCGATTCCATTTCTATGCAGATAATTGATCATCCACGCAAAATCTTCCGGTGTTCCATAACGGCTTGTCGGCGCATAATATCCTGTCACCTGATATCCCCATGATCCATCAAATGGGTGTTCTGCGATTCCCATGATCTCCACATGCGTATATCCCATATCTTTCATATACTTTGTGATTTCTTTTGCGAACTCACGATAAGTATAGAATCCCTCGTCCTCTGTGCCTGGGTGTCTCTTCCAGGAACCCATATGAACCTCATATACAGACATTGGTTCTTTTTGTGGTCCCATTTTCCCGTGCAGTCATCCAGGAACTATCGGTCCATTTCAAATTCTCAATATTCGTTATTCTTGATGCTGTACCCGGACGAAGTTCTGCATAATTGGCATACGGATCTGCCTTCATATGATACTCCCCCGTAATCGTCTCAATGCAGAACTTATACATCATGCCTTCTTTTACTCCCGGTACAAAGCATGTGTAAATTCCGATATATTCTGCCCTTGTCATAGGGTTTCTTGTGTGATCCCAGTCATTGAATTCCCCCACTACAGACACTGATTTCGCATTCGGTGCCCAGACAGCAAAATAAACTCCTTTCTGCCCTTCGTCATCCACCATATGCGCACCCAGCTTCTTATAAATTTCGTAGTGATTTCCCTGTCCGAAAAGGTACTGATCTAATTCTCCGATTTCATAAGCTTTCCATTCTTTCTCCATAAACTTCCCTCACATTTCATCCGGATTTCAATATCTTAAGTATACCTTAGCAGAACACAAAATTCAATCTATGTCACTCGATTCCAGACAAAAAACAGGGATACAATTTTCTACAATTGTATCCCTGCTTCATCACTTACATTCACTATATCATTAAATTTTAAAATCTTCTTCCTTCAGAATAATGCGATCTGACGAATCCGTAGATTTTCCAAATACACGTCTTGCAAGATGCTTTACATTTGCTTTCTGTGAATGTTTTATTGCTTCATCCATGATTTCTTTTACTTCCGCAACTGTAACCGCATGATCTTCACGCTGCATTACATCAATTCGGCTGTAAAGTGCCAGAATTCCCATTTCATCAAGCTTATATCCATTTTCCTTCGCATAAGTCTGACCAAATGTTACTAACTCATCATTGATGAATACCGGAAGCTCAAGCTTAGAAGTGAATTTCTTTTTGAAATCCGGATTAGCTGTCATAATTCTTTCCAGAGGTTTTCTCTGATCTTCAAGAACAAAGAGAAGCTCTCCGGTCTTTCTTGACATCAATGCATTCAGTTCCTTGATTGTTCTGGAATTCAACTTACCAGCCTTTTCGATGATAATCGCTCCACCGCGAAGCTTCTGGATAATATTGCCAAGTTCCTTCTTATTCAGCGATTCACCTGTAACAATAGCAACTTTACCCTGTTTCAGATTTCTTTGTTTCTGGATTGCTTTTACAATATCTACTGCAAGGACTGTTTTTCCAGATCCTTTACGGCCAATGATCATTAAGTTACCGGTTCTTGAAGTTCCCTCTCTCTGGGCACGTCTGTCATTATCAAGTACTGCAACAATCTGTTCACTCATTCCTCTGACCGGTACGAAGTAAGAGAATAATTTCTTCTGCTCCTCTGTCAGTCCGGCTTTCAGTCCAATCTCACTGGTTGCACTTAAGTCATATCTTCCTGTTACAACGAATCCGGTATCAAATGGAACTCCGCTTCCTTTTGACTTCTTAATTCTGCGCTGAATCTCTTCCTCAGATGGTTCTTCAATTTCCAAGTCTCCTTCAAGGTCTTCCGGATCCGGAATTTCAGGAAGCTCATCTTCAAAGTCGTCTTCCTCAAAATCATCCTCTTCTTCGAAGTCGTCCTCTTCCTCGAAATCGTCTTCCTCGAAGTCGTCCTCTTCCTCAAAGTCATCGTCTTCCTCAAAGTCATCCTCTTCGTAATCGTCGTCTTCTACATAATCATCTTCATAGAAGTCATCGTCTTCCTCAAAGTCGTCTTCGTCCTCAAAGTCATCCTCTTCCTCAAAGTCGTCCTCTTCCTCGAAGTCGTCCTCTTCCTCGAAGTCATCCTCTTCCTCGAAGTCGTCCCCTTCCTCGAAATCATCCTCTTCCTCGAAATCATCCTCTTCCTCGAAATCGTCTTCGTCTTCGGATTCATCTTCCGGGAATTCATTCCACTCTGCATCGAATTCCTCTACTTCTTCCTCATCTTCCTCCGGGAATTCATCTGCAAAACCATCTTCGTCAAAATCGTCTTCGTCGAATCCATCTTCCTCTTCAAAATCATCTTCTTCGGATTCCCCGTCTTCGAAATCATCCTCGTCTTCAGAATTGTCTTCCGAATCATCCTGGTTTTCTGTTTCCGGAATTTCTTCATCTTCTTGTACTTCTTCGATTTCTTCTACAGCGTCGACTTCATCTTCTGCTTCAAACTCTTCGTCCTCACCCTCAAAGTCTTCGTCTTCAAACTCTTCCTCTTCGAAATCATCTTCATCCTCAGAATCCGTCTCCTCTTCTTCAGAAGCTGCTTCAACAATCTCTTCTTCAGGTTCTTCTTTAGACTCTTCAGGTTCTTCCACAATATCGTCCAGCTCTTCTTCTGAAATAAACTGATCTACAATTTCTTCTTCAACAGATTCCCCTTCTGCTTTTGCAAGCTCCAGTTCCTCTTCTATATCAAAATTTTCCTCTTCTTTCTCCTGTGCTGTCACACGATCTTCCAGCTCTTCCACAAGCTGTCTGATATCATCAGAAAGCAACGCCTTTCTTCTTGCTTCCTCTGCCTCACGACGAGCCTTCTCTTCCGCTTCACGACGAGCCTTCTCCTCCGCTTCACGACGAGCCTTCTCCTCTGCTTCACGACGAGCTTTCTCTTCCGCTTCACGGCGGGCTTTCTCTTCTGCTTCCTGACGGGCTTTTTCTTCTGCTTTCCGTCTTGCTATTTCTTCTGCCTCGCGTCTCTCTGCCTCAAGTCTTTCTGCCTCACGGCGGGCTTCCAGTGCTTCTCTCTCTTTTCTAAGTCGTTCTTCATCGGATGCTTTTTGCTTTGCGATCGCCTCAGCATTTACCTTCTGCTTAGCTTCCCATTCCATCAAGATGTCTTCAATCTTCATCTGACCTTCAATGCGGAGTTCTTCTTCTCGTTCCTCCATCTTCTTCTGGTCTTCCGGATTAATTCCACTCGCCATAGCCACTCCATTAGCCAGTGCTTCTTTAAGCGTCGCACCCTTCACAACTGTCGTAATAGACTTTTTTGGTCCTTCTGCCGCATGCTGAAGAATTCCTTCTAACTCTCTGACATTCCGAGCTTCTTCCGGAGTTTCCTTTCCGATTGGTTCAATGACTGGTGCTTCCATTTCTACAACTTCTGGTTCTTCTGAAACAGCTTCTTCCGGCTCCAGGACTGGTTCCTCAGCTGGTGCTTCCGGCTCTTCTGAAACTGGTTCTTCTGAAACTGGTTCTTCTGAAACCGGTTCTTCTATCGGAACTTCTTTGTCTGCCTTGGCATTTTCTTCCATTGCCTTCAATGCTTCTCCAAGCTCTGCTGTCGGAATTCTTCTCGTTGCATCCAGACCATCCACCGTTTCTGTTGTATTGGCTCCTGATTCCTGCTGTTCTGCCTCCGCAGCTTCTGCTGCTTCCTGCGCTGCTTTAATCTGTTCTTTTGGAATTGATACAGTATCCTGTGGAATACTCTTTACATCCTTAAGCACAGCTCGATCAGGTTTTTTATCCACTGCTTTCTTAGGCTCTTTTTTCGGTACACCTTTATACTCATCGTACTTTTCCTGTTGGAGTGGTGTCAGTGGTTTGTACTTCATCTTCAATTCCATTGCCTGATATACATATTTTCCTTCGCTGAACCACAAGATCAAATCGTCACATTCTTCCAGGCACTTTGAGGTCATGCCTGCTTCATGATATAGCTTTGCGAGCTCATACGCCCATTTTTCAATATATTCTGCCTTTTTAAATTCTTCCAGTGCCGAAATCTGTTCTGACAGATCGGACCCTTGTGCCTTCAAAATCCGATATTTCAAAATGAACTGATTCGGATCTCTCGGTGCCAGTTTTACAAATTCCTCATAACAGTCCGAAGCCTCATTCAGATCATTCAATTTCAGGGCAAGTACTGCCAGACGATACACAACCTTTCTGCTGGACGGTGCTCTGTCAAATGCGATCATAAGCGTATCACGGCTCTTCTGAAACTCCCCGTTATTCTCGTAGATTTCGCTTACTGTATTTAACATTGCCGGGCTCTTCACCCTTCTCCAGTCTATTGTATCTGCAATTTCCATTGCTTTTCTAAATTGTTTCTTTTCGTAATGTTCGAGCATCTGCTCGGTTTTTACCCGATATTCATATTTATCCAATATTCTCACCTCAAATTTTTTGACAATTCTACAGATACAAGTTTATCATACACTAGTCTTATTGTCAAAAACATACGAGATTTTGTTACAAAAATGTTACAAAATGATATCGTCCACTTTTTTGAAATCTTTCAGGCTATACGCTTCTATAATATTTCCCTGGATAACATAAAGCATATCTTCTATATAAATACCTCTTGTGATCCTCATATTATTTCCATTGATTTCCTCATGCATCGTACATGTAAATCCTTGTTTTTCGTCGTAAGAAAATGTATAGTACTCCCGGCCGCCTTCGCTGTCTGCAGCAAAACCAATCAGATTTTTCTCTGCATCTACTAAAGCTGCCTTATAATCATAAGAAACATCTGTATAGTACACATTTTCAATGACATAAGTCTGCTCCTCTTTCACATTTTCCGGATCAGAAATATCGAACATCGTCAATTTCACGCCATCTGTTGACATAGTCTTTTCATCAACATTCATCCCAATACCCAGAAGCTTATTTTTCCCATACGGATGCAGATAATCTGAAAATCCAGGTATCTTCAACGCTCCTATAATCTTTGGATTTTTCGGATCCGACAGATCAACGGAAAATAACGGATCCGTCTCTTTAAATGTTACAAAGTATCCTGCCTTTCCCATAAATCTTGCGGAGTACACCCTCTCATCTTCTGCCAGACCTTTGATGGAGCCGGTTTCTTTCAGTTCTTGATTCAAAACATAAACACTGTTCGTGTCGCCATCGGTCACTACAACTCTCAGATATCCATCATATTCATCAATAGAAAATGAATCATTAATATAGCCGTCTATTTTGCACTGTGCCCCAGCCGTCAATTTCCCACTTTCATAAGAAACTTTTCGGATTGTCGTCACATCTTTTCCGGAATATTGCCACACATTTTCATAAAAATAAATATTATCGTTGCTCACATATAAATTGCCACCGTCTGCCAAAAGGGCCTTACTGTGCGCTGTCTCATCTGGATTTTCCAGAGAAACGGATGTGATGATTGAATACATATCTGCCTTTGAAATGGACGGAAGACAGATATCTGTTTCTTCGATCAGATTATCGTTTACAAGTGGTATATAGGACTTCGGATTCTTCGCCGTTATACCATCAAGTGTTACATAATAATCACTGAATAAGTATAAGTATCCATCTGCAATTCTTGAAGAATTGTAATATCCACTCTGACTGACCCTGCCAACTTCTTTTGGATTTTCCCGGTCTGAAATGTCATAAGTTACTGCGGTCGTATTAGCCCTCTGACCATATCCATAATCATAATCATCATCATTCCATTTGCCGCCCACATAACCGTCACACACTGCGATTAATTGATTTCTCTCAATGTCCAGATACATTTCCTGGATTTCAGAAACATCTTCCACTGTTATAGTAGCCGTTTGCTTCATCCGATTATCGCGGGTATCTATAATGGCAATCTGATTGCTCTTATCTTTTAACACGTAAAGGTATGTTCCATCTGTTTTAGCTGTATCCCCCTCGTCCACACCTTCCTGACGTACATTTGTCTCAGAATAAGAACCGCTTGCCATTCCGGTGTCCGCTGCTGCAGTACTGCTTTCTTCAATATTCTGTGCTGCATCTCCACTTGCCTTACTTTCAGCTGATTCATCGACTCTTATATCATTCAATGATCTTGCCCAGCTTGAAGTGTATGCACTGTCTCTTTCCTGATCTTTCTTATATTTTTCCAAATATGCATAGACATCCTTATATTCCGCCGCACTTTCTACTTTCGTACTGTCACTGATTGTCACATCACTGCCTGCTATCTTATCATCTCTAGCCGCGTCTTCCATTTTAAAATAATTCTGGCATACCATCACTCCCACGATCAACACCAGACATGCTGCTGCCAGCCCACCGATTCTCGCCGGAGTCCACACTTTTTTCTTCTTTCCTGCAAGCTTTGCTTCAATCTGTCTCGGTTCAAGCGCTTTCGGCACCGGAACCTGTTCTGACTTTTCCTTTATTTTCCGAATCATGTCCTGCTCATTCTTATTCATAAAATGTCCTCCCATCCAACACACACTGCATCTTCTCCAGCGCCCGGCTTCGTTTTACCCGGACAGTTCCCGGCTTCAGGCTTAGGATCTTCCCGATTTCTGTGCTGTTATAACCGCCAAACACTGACAGCCCGACTATCATTTGCTCTTCTTCTGAAAGAATAAAAAATGCATTTCTCACATCCATCGCAAGTCCCACATCTTCTTCATGAATTCCTTCCACCTGTCCTTCCGGGAAAAAAATCTTCTGTCTGCTGTATTCCTTCTTTCGCCACCTGTTTCAATCTTTTCTTACATATATTTGACAAAATTGTAAAAATCCAGCTCTTGAAAGCTTCTTCTTTTCGAAGTTTATGTATATGTTCATAAGCAGATAACACTGCCGCACTCACCGCGTCTTCTGCCTCATGCGGATCACGCATCAGACAAAGCGCGTAGCGATAGAGGTCTTGATAGACCTGCTCATATAGCTTTGAAAATGCTTTTGCATCACATTTCATTCTTTTTCCTCCTCAATTTGTTTTTCTCAAGAAGTTCTCCACACTCCTCCATTGACTTATCCAACTGCCGTTTTCCAACACCCCGTGTAAAAAGTATTATTACTTCTTCTACATATAAGAGTCCCAAAATATCCCAAGTGTTACAAAAAGGCGTCACTTTTTTTCATAAGTGCCGCCTTTTATTTACATTTGTTTATTCAATTATATTACCGCCGAAAATACTGCGCAAGATAGAATTCAGCGTAATTCCCAGTGCAACGGAACATAAAACATGAATTTTACCTATCGGATTATTTAGCCCTTATAATAATTAATCAGACAACCTTTGAGAATAATCTCTCTTTCTGCGTCTGTCATATCTCCAAGTGTAAATGTGACTTCTTTCAATGTATCTCCGACTACATAAGCTTTGATCTCTGCATCTTTGTTTTCCACTGCTTTTCTGATTTCCGGTACAAAGATATAATCGCCATTTTTGAAGCTTAATTTCTTGTCGTCTTCTTTTGTGATAAATGGAAGCATTCCCCAGTTAATCAGATTGGAACGATATCTTTTTGTCGCATATTCATTTGCAATATTCGCCCAGCCACCGAGCACCTTCTGACAGGAAGCTGCCTGCTCTCTTGCTGAACCGTCACCTGGTTTTACTGCAAAGATCGTACTTCCGACTCCGATATTTCCTTTTCCTGCTTCCGGATATCTCTCCTGGATCTTTGCCATAACCGGTTTTAATTCTTCCAATACCTCTAACGGACATTCGCCTGCTTCGATTGCTTTCTGTGCTTTCTGTACTTCCTTTGCACGTCCTACATATGCAGGATCTTTTCTGGAAAGTGCAAACTCTGCCAGTCCAAGTGGATTGGATCTGTAAGAAGATGTTTCTCCAGATGGGATCAGCTCATCTGTTGTTGTAACCGGATCGTGAATCTCTGATACAACTTTCAATACCAGATTCTCCGGAAGTGCTGACATTGCCGGCCAGTCTTTGATATTCGGTCCGAACTTGATCTTTGTATCCGGATCAGCCACACCATGACTGTCAAATACACGATTTGCATAAATCTTCTGGTCAAAGTGGTATTTCTGTCCCTTATATTCCACGTCCATATCTGTTGCAGGTGTCAGGAAGCCTTTATTTGCTGCTGTTGCAGCAATTGAACGGGCATCCATAAGTGCAACGGATGCAATCTGTCCACTCTGAAGCTTGGAACCTTCACGGTTCGGGAAGTTTCTTGTAGAGTGGCGAATAGAAAATGCGTTATTTGCCGGGGTATCTCCAGCTCCAAAGCATGGTCCGCAGAATGCTGTTTTTACAATTGTTCCTGCTTCCATAAGATCCGCAACTGCACCGTTTTTCACAAGTTCCATATAGATTGGTGTGCTTGCCGGATATACACTAAATGTAAATTCATCTGAGCCAATGTAATGACCTTTTATGATGTCTGCTGCTGCGCAGATATTTTCAAATCCACCACCGGCACATCCTGCGATGATTCCCTGATCCACATAAAGTTTTCCATCCATCACTTTATCCTGAAGTGAATAATCCACAGCACCATCCAGGCTCACCAGTGCTTTCTGCTCTACATCGTGAAGCACGTCTTTCAGATTCTTACGCACGTCGTCGATTGTATATACATTTGACGGATGGAATGGCATTGCGATCATCGGACGGATCTCGCTTAAGTTCACATAGACCATACCATCATAATATGTAACTGCACCAGGATTCAGTTCTTTGTAATCTTCACTCCTGCCGTGGATCTTATAGAACTCCTTAATCTTATCATCTGTTTTCCAGATAGAAGACAGACATGTTGTCTCCGTTGTCATAACATCGATTCCGATACGGAAATCAGCACTTAACTTCTCCACACCTGGTCCGACAAATTCCATAACTTTATTGTTTACATAACCGTTTGCAAATGTTGCACCTATAATTGCAAGTGCCACGTCCTGTGGTCCGACGCCTTTGACCGGCTCTCCGTCCAGATAAATTCCAATCACACCTGGCATCTTAATATCATATGTCTTATTCAGGAGCTGCTTTACAAGTTCCGGTCCACCTTCACCCATAGCCATCGTTCCAAGTGCTCCATAGCGGGTATGGCTGTCGGATCCAAGGATCATCTTGCCGCCGCCTGCCAGCATCTCACGGGCAAACTGGTGAATAACTGCCTGATGCGGCGGTACATAGACACCGCCATATTTCTTCGCACAAGTCAGTCCAAACATGTGGTCATCTTCATTAATCGTTCCGCCGACCGCGCAGAGTGAGTTGTGACAGTTCGTCAATACATATGGAATCGGAAACTTCTCCAGTCCTGAAGCTCTCGCTGTCTGAATAATTCCGACAAATGTAATGTCATGAGATGTCAGCTTATCAAATTTGATCTGCAGTCTCTCCATATTGCCTGATATATTATGAGCCTCTAAAATTCCGTAAGCCATTGTCTGCGTTCTGGCTTCCTCCTTGGATACCTCACGGCCTGTCTTTGCCTTTACTTCTGCTTCGTCCGTAATGATCTGTGTGCCATTTACCAGATATGCACCACCGTCATATAATTTCACCATGTCTAGTCCTCCTGATTACCTGTAATTATATTCTTCTGAATAATTACCTTTATTTCCAGATTGTATACATGTATATATTAGCACATCACATGACATATGTCCAACCATTTATTCGCCCTTTTTCAAGAATAACTCTGTTGCTTTTTCAATCTCTTCTCCTGTCGCTTTCAGCAGCCTTTTTGCATCATTCATCGTTCCATTTCGCAGGCATTCCGCAATTGTTTCTAATCGTCCCGTCTCTATTCCCTTTTTCATTCCCTTTTTCATTCCCTTTTCTTCAATACCTTCTGATAAATTACACATATCATTCAACTCCTCCCTGATTTTTTCATCTACTGGAATATCTAACTCTTCATCTAAAAGCCGCACCTTTTCCTCTCCACTTAGTTTACTAGAAAATAATATATTTAAGAATTGATGTAATTCGCTCTCAGTTTTGCTTTGAGACAGCTTTTGACTTGACTCGCAATCCAGTCCAATCATAATGAAATTAAATAAATCTTTCTTTCCTGGCCACTTATAATTTCCAACTAATGCATCATCTGTTATATGAAAATGATTCAAACAATTTTTATTTACGCCTGGGCAAATCCATATAGAATATACCTTTACCATACCATCATAATTAGAATTTGTAAAATCTCTTTCTTTTTGTGAAGAAATCATTCTACAAGTGTAAAATATAGCCCGATTCATCAAAGGATAACCCGGCGAACTATTCTTTTGAGCTTCTATATTCACAATAATCTGAGAAATTCCTTCTTTCATTCGAACATAAAAAATAATATCAAAGCGAATAGCCCCTTCTTTTGTTTCCATATTTTCCGTATTACTACCTTTAATTTTACTTTTCGGATTTTCCAACACTTGATTAGTCATTCCCGGTTCTACCGAAACCGTAGATACATATGGTTCTCCTTCAATCAAAGATATGATATCTCTTGGATTCGCATCTTTAAATTCCGTTACTGTTCCTTTTAAAATATGTGCCAGAAAAATTTTGTTACTTAAAAGCTTTTTGGCATTCTCGTCATACTGCGCTTTCATGCCGATGGTTCCAATTATTTCTTTTGTATGTTTGTTCAATAATTATACTCCTTCCTGTACTCATAGTACAAACAACTTAATGTAGTAACATTTTTTCTTCATGTCGGATTACTGTCTCGAAATCTGAAACACCGAAATGAGATACCTTACGGCTTAGAACTTTTTTAAATATAGAATCTTTTCTAAAAGTATTCATAGGATAACACAAAAGGAAAGATTTCGCAAGTGTTTCTCACGTAACCTTTCCTCTATTTTCTAAATAAATCTCTTTAAATACTGACTTCCTTCTTTTCCAAGCAGATCCACCAGCTCTTTTGTGTTAATACGGCTGCTGTTCCTTTTTCAAACTTGACTTTCTCTTTTATTTTACACCATCACTTTTCGTTTTCCCAATAGTGCCATTTCTTCCACATTTTTTGTAGCATACAGTATCGTAACTCCGGTTCTCTCCTGTAATTCCACCAGCTCCTGAGTCAACTGATTATGAAATTTGGGACTTACATTGCGAAGCGGCTCATCCATGAGGATTACATCTGGCTCCAAAATCATGGCACGCGCCAGCGCGGTCCGATGTTTCCACAGATCTGACAAGTTTTTTACTTTTGCAAATCGGACTTCTACAAGATCTAGAAGTTCCATCACTTCCAGTGTCCGTTTTCCTATTTCTTTTTCATCTATGCCGCGAAGTCTTAAGCCCAGTTCTACATTTTCCAGAACTGTCATTCGTGGATACACAGTATAATTCTGAAAAATCATAGCAATTCCACGCTCCTCCGGTGGAAGACTGTTGACCAACTTGTCTCCAATCCATATCTCTCCGTTTTTCACTTCATCAAGACCTGCGATCATGCGCATAACAGCACTTTTTCCACTCCCGGATGGGCCAGTCAATATTACAAATTCTCCGTCTTCAATCTGGAAATTTAAATCCTTTACTGCCTCATATCCATTCGGAAATGCGCGATCTACATGTTTTAATGTCAGACTTGCCATCTGATCAGCCCCTTTCTTTGTCTTCCCCTGACTACTGCAATTCAGGCTTTTTATCCATCATTACTTTTTTACAACAACGCCTGGTAAATGTCTCTCTTTCCGACTCCCCGGTCTTTCGCGACCATTTTCATTGCTTCTTTTTTCTGAATCCCCTGATCCATATAATAATCCATATGTTCCTGAATGGACATTTCTTCCCATTTCTGGCGTTCTTCTTCTATCTGTTCCTGACGGCTCTTACCCTCAATGACAAGCACGCATTCCCCTTTTGGTTCCTGCTCTTTATAATATTCCACTGCCGCACTGATCGTTGTTGCAAAGACTGTCTCATGCTTTTTCGTAAGCTCCCGGCAAATGCGGATTCTTCTGTCACCCAAGGTCGCAAGCAGAAGCTCTAATGTCCGGACCAGTCTGTGCGGTGCTTCGTAGATAATCATAGTTCTTGTCTCTTCCGTCAGTTCGTTCAGCACTGCCTGTCGTTCTTTTTTATCTGTCGGAAGAAATGCTTCAAACGCGAATCTTCTTGTGGACAATCCGGAAATGGTCAGCGCTGTGATGCAAGCTGCTGCCCCCGGAACTACTGTCACAGTGATTCCTGCTTCCTGACACATTGCCACCAGATCCTCACCCGGATCGGAGATTCCCGGCGTTCCCGCATCCGTGATCAGTGCAATATCTTCACCATTTTCCAAGTGCTCGATCAACGTATGCGCTTTTGCAATCTTGTTATATTCATGATAACTGGTCATCGGTGTGTGAATATCAAAATGATTCAAAAGCTTAATGCTATTGCGGGTATCCTCTGCTGCGATCAGATCAACTTCTTTTAAAATACGGACACAGCGAAATGTCATGTCCTCCAGGTTGCCGATCGGAGTTGCACACAGATATAATGTTCCTGACATATAATTCTCCTTTTATTTCATCCCGTACAATTTCAGTACTTCTTCCGTATACTCCCCGTCTTTCGTGTAGACTATGAGCGGCGGGTCTACGGCGAGGCGTGGTTTTCCGCCTTTGAGGCCTTCGATAAGAACCATGTTTGGCTCTTTGTCTGCATATGGATGGACGAGACGCATGCGTTTCGGCTCGATTCCGTAATTACACATTTTTGTAAAGATTTCCGGCAGGCGGAAAGGACGGTGCACCATGTAGAAACGTCCTTTCATTTTCAGTACTTTTGCACTTTCTCGCAAAAGATCATCTAATGTGCATAACGCTTCATGTCTTGCGATATACAAAGCCTCGTTATCATTTTTCAGACCGTGTTCTCCAATCATATACGGCGGATTGGATACAATGACTTCATACGAATCATTTCCAAATATGTGACTTGCCTCTTTGATATCACCGGTAACAATATCTATCTTGTTCTCCAGCCCGTTGTGTGCCACGCTTCTTCTTGCCATATCAGCACTTTCTTCCTGAACTTCCAGACCTGTATAATGAAGTCCCAGATTCTTTGCTTCCAGTAAAATCGGAAGAATTCCAGTTCCGGTCCCAAGATCTAGTGCTCGTTCCCCACGTTTTACTTTTGCATAGGAAGACAGAAGCACGGCGTCCATGCCAAAGCAGAACCGACCGGGCTTCTGTATAATCTCATAGCCCTTCACCTGGAGATCATCCAGGCGCTCATCGGGCTTCTTATTAGTCATCATTTAACTTGGAGGCGCCATTTTTCTCCTCCAGAGCTTTTAACTGTGCAAACTCCTCTTTCGAAAGCTTTGCATCTTTTTTCTTCTTTCTTGATTTGAATCTCAGCTCACCTGCCGGATATTCACGGATTTCTTTTTCATCGTTATCCAGCGTCACAATAACCTTTACGATCTGACGCAGTACGTGAACGGCCTGAACTTCACCATGAAGTCCTTCCGGCGTCGTCACATGATCTCCAACTCCCGGAAGGTGACGGTTCAGCTCTTCATAGGTCTCTTCTTCGTTAGTCAGACAGCACATCAGTCTGCCGCAGACTCCGGATATCTTTGTCGGATTCAGAGACAGGTTCTGCTCTTTCGCCATCTTGATCGATACCGGTGCAAACTCAGACAGATACGTATGACAGCAAAGTGGTCTTCCACAGATACCAATGCCTCCACGAATCTTCGTCTCATCACGGACACCAATCTGACGAAGCTCGATACGTGTACGGAACACGCTTGCCAGATCTTTTACCAGCTCACGGAAATCAATTCTTCCATCTGCGGTAAAGTAAAATAACACTTTATTATTATCAAATGTATACTCCGCATCTATAAGCTTCATTTCCAGACCGTGTTTACGGATCTTCTCTAAGCAGATGT
>ENA-OPZZ01000978-OPZZ01000978.1-human-gut-metagenome-genome-assembly--contig:-NODE-978-length-19758-cov-3.256024_pt1 | contig 19758 bp, 20 predicted proteins | sample MGYA00242487_ERZ504511 | MGnify/ENA primary metagenome ERZ504511 (study PRJEB26092, sample SAMD00036241) | human gut metagenome | host: Homo sapiens | study: EMG produced TPA metagenomics assembly of... | reverse complement strand
GTGTTCCGATCTGAAGATTATAATGTTTTCGGATCTCGCTGCAGATAGATTCGTTCATCTGTCTGCCTCCGATGGGGATCTTACGGCTAATGATGATCTTGCCATCGGTTATGATGGAAAGCGCTGTACTCTGTGCACCGATGTTTACGATCATGCTTCCCTGATTTTTTTTCAGGGTCGATTCCCATGGCAATGGCATCTGCAATAGGGGACTCCACCATAAAAACACGGTTTTTTCGCAGCCAGTGGCCATTGACCAGATAATAATATGCCCTCTTTTCGATAGCCGTCATATCAAGTGGCACGGAAAAATACATGTCTGCTCCGAGACCGGATGTATGATCGATCTTTTTTATCATGCTGTAAAGGACGATCTCCTGCAATTCCAGATTTGCCAGCATACCGAAAGCCATGGGAGAATTTACGGAAATATCCGCAGGTGATTTTTCAAACATTTCATAAGCTTCGTTCCCTATGGCAAGGATTCGGCGTCCTCTGTAGGCTACCATGTTCTTTTCTATGTAACTTTTGTTTCTGAAAAATGAATAGACTTTTACAGAGCTGCTTCCAAGGTCTACTCCGTAATTATTTCTAAAAAGCATAAATCCGTCCCTTCACTTAAGTATATTCATCAAAAATCCCTTTTTCGCGGAAACTGACATACCTGTGATCACCGATGATGATATGATCCAGAAGATGGATGCCGAGGAGTTCACCGCAATGATAAATCCGTTCCGTAACATCCAGATCAGCTTGACTGGGGGATGGATCACCACCTGGATGATTGTGGACCAGGATCAGGTTCACCGCACGATATTTTAAAGCTTCTACAAAGACTTCTCTTGGTGTGATCAGTGTGGCATTGACTGTACCGCGGCTTAAAAGCTGTTCACCCGACAAATGGTTATGTCCGTCCAGCATCATGCAGTAAAGCAATTCCTGTTCTTCATGCCTGAGCTGCTCCATATAATATTTCGCAATGGTTACCGGATGGTGAAAAGACAATTCCGGTTTTGCGGCTGCGGTTGCCATACGCTTGGAAAGTTCCCCGATACATTTCAGCTGTACGGCTTTTACCTTACCGATCCCATGGATCTTCATCAGTTCCTGCATGGAAATATGAAACAGTCCAAGCAGGCCACTGTATCCGGTCTGTTTCGATAAATTCAGGATTTTATCTGCCAGAGTCAGGGAACTGGATCCCTGTACGCCACAGCGCAGAATCACAGCAAGAAGCTCTCGATCGCTTAAGGACTGTTCTCCTTCCCGCAGACATTTTTCATACGGGCGCTGATAATCTGGCATTTCCATTATAGTATCTTTCATATGATTTCCCTTTTCGCTCTCGAAGAAGGGGATGCAAAATTGCAGAAGTTATTTTAGCATAAAAAGGCAGGGATGTACACTCTATCCCGGAAATTTCCACTTTTTTCATATTTTGTTTACAGGCAGGGCATAAACGGAAGCGACTGCTTCTGCCACCTTGATCCCGTCCATCGCTGCGGATGTAATGCCTCCGGCGTAACCGGCGCCCTCTCCGCAGGGGTAGATCCCTTCTATATTGGAAGTGAGCTTTTTCGGTTCCCGAACGATCCGTACAGGAGAAGAGGTACGGCTTTCTACTCCTTCCAGCAATGCATCCGGTCGGTCAAAACCGGAAAGCTTTTTTCCAAAAGCATGGATTCCTGCTTCAATGGAATCGCCGATCTCTTTCGGGAAAATACTGCGTACATCGGTAAGTGTATAAGCTCCTTTGATACAGGGGATCACATCTCCAAGCCTGGTACTTTTCTGATGGGTACAGTAATCTTTGAAAAGCTGTACCGGAATGCTTCCGTTTCCGGCTTCCCAGGCAGCGCGCTCCAGTTTCGCTGCAGAGCGATTCCGCCGAGAACTCCCTCTTCAGGAAAATCAGAAGGGTTTACCGTAACGATGATAGCACTGTTGGCATTATGGCTGTCACGTGCCTGATAGCTCATACCATTCACTGCAAGCATACCTTCTTCAGAAGATGCATTTACAACATATCCGCCGGGACACATACAGAAAGAATAAACGCCACGTCCGTTTTCCAGTGTATGGGTAACTTTGTAGCTGGCTGCACCCAGACGGTCGTTTTCCGGTTCTCCGTAAAGATCCCGGTTGATCATGGTCTGAGGATGCTCCACGCGTACCCCCACCGCAAAAGATTTCGGCTCCATATTTATATTGTGTTTATCCAGCATGGCAAATGTATCTCTGGCGCTGTGGCCGGGAGCAAGAATACAGATTTCTGCTGGTATTTCCTCTTTTGCATTGACAATGACTGCGTTAAGCTTCCGGTCACGGATTATCAGATCAGTTACTGTGGAACGAAAACGGAATTCCCCACCCATTTCTTCAATCTGATGACGCATAAACTGAACGATACCTACAAGCTGATCTGTGCCAAGATGAGGCTTTTGCTGGTAAAGGATCTCGGAAGGAGCTCCTGCCTCCACAAATCGGGAAAGAACCTCCCTTCCTCTTCCAAAAGTATCTTTTACCAGAGTGTTCAGCTTTCCATCGGAAAAAGTCCCTGCACCGCCCTCTCCGAACTGTACATTGGAATCCGGATCCAGGATGCCGTTTTTCCAGAAATTTTCCACTGTTTCCTGTCGTTTGTCTGCTTCTTCTCCCCGTTCCAGTACCAGTGGACAGTACCCGGCTTTGGCCAGGTACCAGGCACAGAATAATCCTGCAGGTCCGCTTCCGATCACTACAGGACGATGGGACAGAGTTTCAGAGCCAGATGAGGGAAAATGATATTTCTTCTCAGAGGTTAACATAATATTTTTATTGTGAACTTTTTTGAGAACACGGGATTCGTTATCCAGTTTAATATCTACAGTGTAGACAAATTTTTTTTCCTCTTTGTGCCGGGCATCCAGAGATTGTTTTCGGATCTCATAGGTGAACGGCTGATTTCCAAGACGAAGCATTTTTGCTATTTTTCGGTGAAGCTGCTCTTCTGTATGGGTGATGGGAAGCTTCAGCTGTGTGATCCGGATCATTTTTCTTCCTCCTTTGCTGCCCAGATACCGGCGGCAGCTCCGCTTGACCATGCCCACTGCAGGTTATAACCTCCGCAGGTACCGTCAATGTCAAGGAGCTCTCCGGCAAAATAAAGACCTTTATGAAGTCTGGACTCCATGGTTTTGCTGTGAACTTCAGACGTATCCACTCCACCGGAACAAACCTGTGCCTGTTCAAAGGAAAGGCCGTTTTTTACCGGGAGACGAAAATCGGTGATCCCGCGGATAAGATCCTTCTGTGCACCTAAAACACGGATCAGTTTTTCAGGAAAAAGTCCGATGAGAAGTTCTTTTTCTGTTTTGTAAGGGCAGGCTGCTTTTCTGTGCTCCAGGTATTCTTCCAGCTCTTTCCGGTTCAGTTCCGGAAAAAAAATTTATGGAAAGCTCCACATTTTTGTTTTCATGGACGGCACGGATAGCATAGCGGGAAATCTGGAATACTGGGATCCCGGATACACCGTAATCGGTAAGCTGCAGTTCTCCCTGCTGGGAGGCTGCCGGTGTGCCATCTATATAAAGGGTTATCTTACCTTCTGTCCGCACACCACTCCAGCCGGAAAAAGAATTTCCCTTACATTTCAGAGCTGTCAGAGCTGGAAGGGGTTCGATCAGATGATGTCCAAGACTTTTTGCAATTTCGTATCCGCTTTCGCAGGAACCTGCAACGGAAGAAGCACGGGAACCATTTGCAAGGATCACGGCATCACCACTGTAGGTCCATCCGTCAGTATGGATCTTCCACCGTCCGTCTGCAAAAGACACGCCGGTAACAGTCTGATTGGTTTTCAGCTTTACCTTCAGGCTGCGTGCCTTCATGACAAGAACATCTACTACACTCTGTGCCTGGTTGCTTCGGGGATAGATCCATCCGCTGCGGTCTGTGGTACAGATTCCCAGTTCCTGAAAGAATTTCAGAGTTTTTTCCACAGGAAACTGTGCCAGGGCATCTTTGGCAAATTCAGGATGAGATCCCCGGTAAGCGTTTTCATCCTGATTCAGGTTCGTCATATTACAACGGCCATTTCCCGTAGCACAGATTTTTCTGCCGGGACGGTCATTTTGTTCCAGAACCGTAACTGCAGCTCCGTTTACAGCAGCCTGAATAGCTGCCATAAGACCGGAAGCACCGGCTCCTACGACAAAGATCTGTTTTTTTAAGTCCGGTCCTTCGGATTTTTTCATAATCTCACAAGTTCCTTATCAACCATATACTGAAGGGATTTCAGGATTCCCAGCTTTGCATGCTCCCAGGTGAGACCACCCTGGAAATAAACTGCATAAGGCGGTTTCATAGGACCATCGGCAGAAAGCTCGATGGAAGAACCCTGGATGAAAGCACCTGCTGCCATGATCACCTGGCTGTCATATCCCGGCATATCCCACGGCTCCGGTGTTACAAAGCTGTCTACCGGTGCAGCAGCCTGGATACCCTGGCAGAATGCTACAAGACCCTCCGGTGTTCCGAGAGTGACCGCCTGGATGATATCCTGACGTGGCTCTGTGCTGTTGGGAACTACCGGGAAACCAAGCTTTTCATAAATGTTCGCTGCAAAAACAGCGCCCTTTAAAGCTCCTTTGGTGATCATCGGTGCAAGGAAAAATCCCTGATACAGAGAACGGTTTACACCAAGAGTTGCACCGACTTCCATGCCCAGTCCCGGGCAGGTCATACGGTAGGAGGCATTTTCCACACAGTCTTTTCTTCCTGCGATATAACCACCGATAGGAGCAAGGCCGCCACCTGGATTTTTGATCAGGGAGCCGACCATAATATCCGCACCTACATCACTTGGCTCGATGGTATCTACGAACTCTCCGTAGCAGTTATCTACCATACAGATTACATCCGGTTTGATCTTCTTTACAAAAGCGATCAGCTCACCGATCTGTTTCACAGAGAAAGAAGGACGGGTCTGATAGCCTTTGGAACGCTGGATGGTTACCAGTTTTGTTTTTTCATTGACTGCTTTTTTGATGTTTTCGTAATCAAAGGTACCGTCCTCAAGAAGATCTACCTGACGGTATTTTACGCCATATTCCGCAAGAGAACCATTGGACGGACGGATTCCGATGACTTCTTCCAGGGTATCATATGGTTTTCCTACAGGGGAAAGAAGCTCATCGCCCGGGCGTAAGTTTCCAAACAGTGCAATGGCAAGTGCGTGGGTTCCACAGGTAATCTGCGGGCGGACCAGGCAGGCTTCTGTGTGGAACGTATCCGCATAGACCTGCTCCAGGGTCTCACGTCCAAGATCATTATAGCCATAACCGGAGGAAGCTCCGAAACATGCTTCACTAACACGGTTTTTCTGCATGGCATGGATAACCTTCATCTGGTTGTACTCTGCAGTTTTATCAAATTTTTCAAAACGTTCTTTCAGGGAATCTTCTACAGTTTTACCGAAATCATAAACTGCGGAAGAAATTCCAAGCTGTGCATATAATTCTTTCATGATCATTTTTCCTTTTTTATTTTATTTGGCAGGCAGGATTCCTTTTTCCCTGCATACAGAAAGCATATAGGAAAGAATCCTGCTGTCATCGTAATCAAAGTTATCTTTATCTACCCAGATTACCTCGCCTTCTCTTCGAAACCAGGTAAGCTGACGTTTGGCAAAGTGTCTGGTGTCACGTTTTCAGGACCCGTACGGCTTCCTCATAAGAATATTTTCCGTCCATCCAGTCCAGGATTTCCTTATAGCCAAGCCCTTGCATGGAAACCATTCCCCTGTGGCAGCCAAGCTCCCGAAGTTTTTTAACTTCTTCTGTCAGACCGTTTTTCAGCATTTCGTCCACTCTTGTGTCAATGCGTTCATAGAGAAGGGGGCGTGGTGCATTCAGGACGAAATAAGCCAGTGCATAGGGACTGGTATGCTCCTTCTGTTCTTCATTATGCTCGGAGATTCTGGTACCGTTCTGTTTATAAAATTCCAGGGCACGTATCACACGCTTGACATTGTTCTCATGGATATCTTTGGCTGACTTGGGATCGACCTTGGCAAGCATGTCATGGAGAAATGCAGACCCCTTCTGCTCTGCCAGTTCTTCCAGCTCACTGCGGTAATGTTCATCCTGGTCGGAGCTGGTAAAATCAATATCTCTGGTCACAGACTGAATATAAAATCCTGTGCCGCCTACCAGGATCGGAATCCGGCCTTTGTTATAAATTTTGTCCATGGCATCTTTTGCCATCTGCTGAAAAAGGACAATGTTAAAATCTTCTGTTGGCTCCAGTACATCCACCAGATGATGTGGGACGCCATCCATTTCTTCCGGCGTGATCTTGGCGGAACCGATATCCATATGGCGGTAGACCTGCATGGAATCAGCAGAAATGATCTCTCCGTTTACTGCTTTTGCAAGGGCAATGGAAAGCTTTGTTTTTCCCACGGCAGTAGGCCCGGTAAGCACGATAAGAGGTTTTTTCATATATTTCCTCCGTTTATGTTAAGTATCTTACACGATACGTTTGAATTTTTTTTCGATTTCTGTCTTACTCATGGCAATGATCGTTGGTCTTCCATGAGGACAGTTATAAGGATTTTTCAGTGTCAATAATTCATCGATCAGCTTGTCAGCTTCCTGAGGCGACATAGAATGATTGCCTTTTACAGCAGCCTTACAGGCCATGGTCGCAAGCCTTGAGGCAAAAATTTCAAAGGCATCCTTGGAACCGTCTGCAGTGAGGTGGTCCAGCATTTCCAGAAACAGCTCTTCTTCTGTCATTCCCAGAAGGCTGGAGGGAACCGCACTGATACTGTACTCCCTTCCGCCAAAGGGTTCGATCTCAAAGCCGAAATCTCGGAAATACTTTTCGTTTGCCTTCAGCAGATTCTCCTCCTCAAGGCTGAGTGAAACGATCAGTGGCGGACTTACATACTGGGACTGGATGTTCTGGGACTGAAACAGCTTTACGAATCGCTCATAATATACTTTTTCATGAGCAGCATGCTGGTCAATGATATAAAAATTATCCTCGAACTGTACCAGCCAGTAGGTGTCAAACAGCTGTCCGATCAGCCTGTGGCGGCTTCTGGATTCAGGAGCAAGAAGCCGTTCTTCAAACAGTTCCAGCTGTTTTGGCGGTTCCTGTTCCTGAGATTTGATCGGTTCGTTGTCTACCTCAGGAGGTGCCGATTCAGCAGGCTTTTCAGAAATCACTTCAGAATCTGCTGTTTCTGCAGCGGAATTTTCATTTCTTCCGTCTTTTAATGTTCCGGAAAACATTTCCTCTTCTTCTTTTGTAAAAGGCTGCGATCCATATACGGGGTTTTCCCGCAGAGAATCCACATGTTTGTATTTATCTGCAGAAGAAGCAGAAGAACTGTGAGCTGTTTCAGCTGAGTCATAGGAGGCGGTACCATTTGTCGACTTATCATAAGGCATCGATGGAACCGGCGTTGTACGTACTTCAGAAGCTGCCGGTGCAGTATGGGAAGCTATATTTGCCGTCCGGTTCGGGTGACCGTACATCTCCTGCCGCCGTTTTACTTCAAAAGGCTCCGGAATATTTCCTGGCTTTATCTGTTCTGTGCGGGATGTCGGTTCGTCTTTTCCCACAGATACCTGAGGGATCAGTTCTCTGTGGGTCAATGCCTTGCGGACAGTTTCATAAATGGCCGTATAAACTTCGGTTTCTCTGGCAAAACGCACCTCTCTCTTTGCGGGATGCACATTAACATCCAGGTCATTGCCATCCATTTCGATCCGAAGGGAGACAAACGGAAATTTATGCTGCATGACAAGTCCCTTATATCCGTCCTCAATGGCCTTGGTAATGATCTTGTTTTTAACATACCTGCCATTGATATAATAATTCTCAAAAGTACGGTTTCCTCTGGAAATCTCCGGTTTCCCCACAAAGCCCTCGATCTTCATGAAATCATTTTCATAGGAAATATCCAGAAGCGCCTTGGCGATCTCACGTCCGTAAACACTGTAGATCACGTCTTTTACACTGTAGTTTCCGGAACTGGAAAGCTTCACCTGACGGTTCTGGATATATTTAAAGGAGATTTCCGGATGGGAAAGTGCCAGCTGCTCCATCAAAGTATTGATGTAACCGGCTTCTGTCATATCGGATTTCAGGAATTTGCTCCTTGCAGGTGTATTGTAAAAGAGGTTTCGGATCAGAAAGGTTGTTCCCTCGGGTGCCCCCATTTCCTCCAGAGACTGTTCTTTTCCGCCTTCGATCACATAACGGGTACCACTGATCCCGGAAGGCGTCTTTGTGATCAGCTCCACCTGGGAGACAGCGGCAATACTAGAAAGTGCTTCACCACGGAAGCCAAGAGAGGCAATGTGAGTCAGGTCTTCTACTTTTTCAATTTTACTTGTGGCATGGCGGAGAAAAGCAAGCGGAACCTGCTCTGCATCCATTCCGGAGCCATTATCCGTGATACGGATCAGCTTTTTTCCACCGTCTGTGATCTCCACAGTAATAGCGGTAGCACCTGCGTCAATGGCATTTTCCACAAGCTCTTTTACAACAGAGGAGGGGCGCTCTACGACCTCTCCTGCTGCAATCTTATCAATGGTATTCTGGTCTAAAACTGCAATTTTTTTCAAGGGTATCACCACCGGTTCTTAATTTTGTTCTGCAGGTTATAGAGAATATTCAAAGCTTCCATTGGTGTCAGATTTCCAATCTCCAGGTTTTTGATCTCTTCAATGATATCATTGTCCTGTACCGTGTCAAACAGTGACATCTGTGCCATATCTACCTGATCATAGGTGATTTTCTGCTTTTTCTTTGGAGCGGTCAGATCTTTTACAGCTGCGGTGATATCTGCATCACTGAGCTCCTCTACCAGTTCCTTGGCACGCTGGATCACGGAATCCGGAACTCCGGCAAGCTTGGCTACCTGGATACCATAGCTCTTATCTGCTCCGCCTTTTACGATCTTACGCAGAAATACGATATCGTCGCCTTTTTCCTTGACAGCGATACAGTAGTTGTTGACACCGGAAAGCTTACCTTCCAGTTCGGTAAGCTCATGATAATGGGTCGCAAATAAGGTCTTGGCGCCGCAGAGTTTGGTGTTGCTGATGTGTTCGATCACTGCCCAGGCAATGGAAAGGCCGTCAAAGGTACTGGTTCCACGTCCGATCTCATCCAGGATCAGAAGACTTCGGGAAGTAGCATTACGAAGAATGTTGGCAACCTCTGTCATCTCCACCATAAAGGTACTCTGTCCGCTTGCAAGGTCATCGGATGCTCCCACACGGGTGAAAATCCGGTCAACCACACCGATATTCGCACTGTCCGCAGGAACAAAGCTTCCGATCTGTGCCATCAGTACGATCAGCGCCGTCTGGCGCATGTATGTGGATTTTCCGGCCATGTTCGGTCCTGTGATAATGGAGATACGTTTTTTGTGGTTGTCAAGATACGTATCATTTGGAATGAACATATCGTTTTCGATCATTTGTTCCACAACCGGGTGGCGGCCATTTCGGATATCAATGAGGCCGGTTTCATTGATCTTGGGCCGGACAAAGTTATTCCTCTGTGCAACCAGTGCAAGGGAAGCAAAAACATCCAGAGCCGCTACTGCCTTTGCAGTACGCTGGATACGGACAACCTCAGCTCCAACCTGATCACGAATATCTGAAAACAGTTCAAATTCTAATGCATAAAGTTTATCTTCCGCTCCAAGGATCAGATCCTCCAGATCCTTCAGCTCCTGGGTGATGTAACGCTCTGCGTTGGTAAGAGTCTGTTTGCGGATATAGTTCTCCGGTACGAGATCCTTGAAAGTGTTGGTAACTTCCAGGGAATAGCCGAATACACGGTTATATTTGATCTTCAGGCTCTTGATACCGGTGCGTTCTCGCTCTCTTGCTTCCAGTTCAGATAACCACTTCTTTCCATCTGTCCGGGAGCGGCGGAATTTGTCCACATCTTCGTTATAACCTTCCCGAATGATACCGCCGTCCTTCTGGGCAAGGGGCGGATCATCAGCAATGGAATTACGGATCAGAGCGGTAATGTCTGACAGTGGATCCATGTCTTTGTTGATCTGCATAAGCAGCGGAGATTTAAATTCTGCAAGGATCTGCTTTATATACGGCAGCATTTCCAGGGAAGAGGCAAAGGAAACCAAATCTCTTGGGTTGGCGGATTTATAGCTGATACGGCTTATCAGACGTTCCAGATCGTAGATCGGATTTAAGTATTCCCGGATCTCATCACGTTCCATAGGTTTTGCGTTCAGTTCTTCCAAGGCACCAAGTCTCTTTTCAATTTCCTCTGCATCGATCAGAGGCTGTTCCACATAAGAACGAAGGGTTCTGGCACCCATGGCGGTTTTGGTCTTATCCAGAACCCAGAGAAGAGAACCTCTTTTCTGCTTTTCGCGCATGGTTTCCACAAGCTCAAGGTTACGACGGCTGGAGCTGTCGATGAGCATATATTTTTCAGCAGAGTACGGGCGGATGCTTGCCATATGGGAAAGTGCGTTTTTTGTGTTTCCTTCAGATACAGGAACAGTGCACCGGAGGCAATGATCCCGCTGTCATAATCTCCGATCCCGAGACCTTCCAGATTTCCTACGTGAAAATGCTCTTTCAGGGTTTTCTGACACAGTTGGTCGTCAAAATACCAGGGATCCAGAGCAAATACACAGATCCCAAGACGCCCCTTCAGATCCGCTACATCCACACCGCTTAAAAGAAAGGCGTCGTTGCAGATGATCTCTGCAGGTGTAAATTTATTGATCTCATCCAGAAGCTTCTGTGGTTTATCCAGTTCTGTGAGAAAACAGTCACCGGTTGTGATATCTGCAATTGCACAGCCAAAATGATCTCCGATGGAGACAATGGACATCAGATAATTGTTTTTGGACTCGTCCAGTGACATGGTATCCAGAGTAGTTCCCGGTGTGACAATGCGGACAACCTCTCGCTTAACAAGACCCTTGGCTTTTTTCGGATCTTCTACCTGTTCGCAGATGGCAACCTTATAGCCCTTTTCGATCAGCCGGTTGATATAAGTTTCCGCAGCATGAAAAGGAACGCCACACATGGGCGCTCTCTCTTCCAGTCCGCAGTCTTTTCCTGTAAGTGTAATTTCCAGTTCCCTGGATGCAGTCAGTGCATCCTCAAAGAACATTTCATAAAAATCGCCCAGACGGTAAAAAAGGGATACAGTCGTTGTACTCTTCTTTGGTCTTTATGTATTCTTTCATCATCGGTGATAATGTACTGGTATCAGCCGGAAACCCAGTGTTTATGCGGGTTGCGGATGCCTCATATTCTTTTTTGACCCACTTTTGACCCATTTTTTTTTGCTTCTTCAGTGTTTCTTGCTTTTTCCAAATATTTAAACCTCTTCCTAAATTGTCATTTTATCAGTAAAATTAGCTTTCTTTTCCATATTTTTTATCGTACCGTTCGTATTCATCTTTCACATACCCCTGTTCAAGATGCGTATAATATTCTGTCATTTTCTGAGTAGAATGACCACTAATCTTACCTACTGTAGCTGGTCCCATTCCAGACTGAACACATCTTGTTACAAAAGTATGACGAAAACTATGCGGAGTTACCTCTAACATTTCTGCTTCCCGACCCTCTTTTTTGGCCACCAGTGATTCCTGCTTATTTACAATATTCTTGATTCGTTCGCATTCATCTTCAGCATTGACAGGAAGATAGCTCATTCCTGTAGATGTTGTAAATATCAGCCCAGGGTATTTTTCCAGAAGCTCATTTTCAGCACCCCATTTCTTGCCTAATGCTTTTTTGTCCTGGTCCTGTTTTTCTTTCCATGTTTCTAAAAGCTTCAATTGCGATATCTGGCAGCGGAATCAGTCTGACACTTTTCTTTTTTTTCGGGGATGTAATCTGCGTAATATTAATATGGCTCTGTAAGTCTCTTTCCCTGCTTGTCATTAATACAATTTAACTCTGTTCAACGTTTTGTATACACGGAGATATTTTTCATCAAAATTAACATCTCTCCATTGTAGGGCAAGCGCTTCACCTATACGCATTCCCGTATGCATTAAGATCAAGAAAAGCTCCTCGTAACGGTTTCCTTCAATAGTTTCCAGAAAACGGTGGCTTTCGACTGTACTAAGACAATTCTCTTTTGCATCCAAATTTTCTTCTGCTGGTTCTGCCAATGTTTCTCCCGGTACCTCTTTAGAAAGCTTAACATCTGCTGTGGGATCCGATGGAATCATTTTACTGGCAGCTGCCCTCTCAAATATTTGATGCACGACACTTAATGATTGTATTATTGAAGTCCGGGCATATCCCTCGTCCTCCAGTTTCTTTATCATGCTAAGAATATGTTCCGGTTTGACCTCTGCCAGCTTCATATAGCCAATGTATTCCTCAGTTCTTCTAAAACCATCTTCATAATTTCTTATTGTAGTTGCTTTGATCTTAAAAACTTTATAGAGTTCCATCCATTTCTCATACCATTTTGAAACAGACATACTCGAATCAAAGCCCGGGACTCCCGGAAGAACTTCTGTCAAATACATATTTCTTTGTTTTTTCAACTGTTGCAAGTTTGTTCCATAAATCGAAAAAGGCGGTTTGCCAGAACCCTTAATTGTGATTCTGGCCTCATAACGCCCATCTTTTCTTTGGCGAATCCCTTTACCTATTTCTTTACCTTTTAGATTCTTTCCCATAACATCACCATCCTCTTTCCATTAATAGATGATCATGCATGGCACTGGGCTTAATTTTAACACAACCCCTAAAACCTTTCAAGACTGCCGATCAATCCATTTCTGAAATTTTTTCTTATCAATCAGGGTTCTTCGCCCAATTCGTACCATGAAGGTATTATTCTTCATAAGAGTTCTCATGGTTTTCTCTGAAAGGCCTGTGAGTTCACAGGCTTCCTTGACCGATATAAGAATCTTATCGTTATCTGCTGCTTGTGTTTTTTTTATGTATCATATATATTACAGCCAATATCTGCAGGCAGATGATATTGGCTGTTCCTCCTCTCCTATGGATTCTATAAACGACTGCCTGCTGGTCAATACAATTTTATTTTGTGTGTTGCTTTTTTACATAATATTCCACTGCTTCTTGTAAGCTGCATCCACTTCGACGACTTTTACTTACTACGCTGTTTTTGTTTATCTCCAACTTTTCACAGCATTCCTTAAGCGATGGGTAAAGGATTCCCCGATATTCAAACTCCTGATTGTTTAGCATATACTTTCTTTTTCTAGTCATAAAATGCTCAAAGGATTCTTCCAGGGAACAATTTTGGTTCCTGGCCCGCTGCCTTACACACGCATCTTCGATGCCATATTTCTTGCAGCAGGCCCTGAGACTAGGATATTCCCTTCCTCTAAATGTAAATTTCTGTATTCTTTTTTCTATCATTTCTTTATTCTTTATAAAATGTTCCAGAGATTCCTCTATGCTGCACCCTAATCTGTACTTTCTTGAAGATACGCTACTTGCACTCACGCCATAAGCTTTACAGCATTCTTCCATTGTTGCATAACTTTTATCTCGGAATACAAATCCCTTTTTTATCTCTTTCTTTTTCATTATAAAGTGATCCAAAGCCTCTTCTAGGCTACATCCCTTTGATGATGTGCGATTACGAACACTGGCAGCACGAACATCATATTTCCTACAACATTCAGCAACACTTTGATACTCTTTCCCTTTATATACAAATATCTTTTTCAACTTGTTTACACTGCTTTTTTCTATAAAATGTTTTACAGCATCTTCCCATGTGCAATGAGTCCTCCAGGCTCTGGCCCGTACACTGGATTCATTAATTCCATATATCTCACAACATTGTCCCAGCGAAATATATTTTTCCCCTTCATAAAAGAATGCTTCCTTTGCACGATGCCTTTTTTTGGGAATTACATAGTTTCCAGTAATTTCCTTTTTTTTCATTACTTCTTGTGGGATACATCCTTCCACATGAGAGACAATTTTTTCCAGCACCTCTGCATGGGGACGATTCTCCTTAAAAACTGCAGAACTTACTGACTTTGGCTTCAATCCATATGCAAGACAACATTCCGCAAAGTTTTTATATTCTTTTCCCCGAAATGTAAAAGCCCGTCTCTCTTTGGATTTAATGTAATGCGTAATCGCACGTGTGGAAGAAACCCCATTATTGTCCATATATAAACGTACTGATATAGGATTAATGCCAAGTTCTTCACAACATTGGGGCAGTGATGGATATTTCACTCCATGATATGTGATTTCATGCGTTTTTTTCCATTCGATTGCCCGTTCAATTGCTTCCTGTGGTGTACATTTCCGATTCCACATATCTGTTTTAACAGAAGCTTCATTTAAATCGTAAAATTCGCAACAGGTTTTAATACTGTTCCATTTTCGATTTCTGAATATGATTTCTTTACTTTTTTTCAATTCAATAAAATGTGTAATTGATTCTTCTGTCGTACATTTATGTCTGTTTTGATAACTCATTACACTGCGGTAACAAATTCCATAAATTCACAGCATTTATGCTTACTATCAAAAATTCTACCATTGTATACGAACTTGAACTTCTCCATGTAGTTTGATCTGATTTTTCGTGGCATAAGAACTTCTTTTCTCCTTTTAGCGTAATTGGATCTGATACATGTCAAAACATTTTGCCAAACAAAAAAGACACTCCAAGAGTCCATTTTACTCTTTTTGTGTCTTTGTCGGTTGATCCGCAGACGCGGTATAAGTATAAAATTCTGATTTTGTATCAGAATAAAATTTTGTGCAATCTGCCTTGCAAAATGTTCAATTTCATCGTATCATTCCAGATCTTTAATGTCAATTTCACTACAGTCTTTAAACAGTAGCAAGTGGGTAGTATTTTACTTGTATTCCTATGGATATATGCATAAACTGTTGCATACATGTAAATGTCCCTCCAGTCTTTTCACCGGAAAAGGGCACTTACAGAAAGGCATTTTTTACATTTATGTCAGGCAATAATTGCATAAATCAAAATTGGAAATGAAATAAACATAAGCCCAAAATCAACAAAGATCAATATCAACCAAAGCAACTGCAATTTTTCTTCCAAATGTCTTCCCCTTTTTCCGTATATTTAAGGACTTCCATAAATCCCTTATACCTAATAAAAGAGAATTTCAGAGCTGTTTCTGTAAAGATCTCCAAATTTTCACAGGAATTTTATTTTTGCCTTCAAAATTGCTTTTTTGATATATCAAACTGTTTTTATGCGACGCCGATCACAATTCTCGTTCCCTTGTGAAGATATTTCTGTGCAAACTCTGCACTCTTTCCAAATGTGACACAGGAGATAAAATCTGCTTCCTGTTCTCCGTCACGTTTATATCTTCTATTTACCGCAAGTGTATATCTTGCTACTGCCATATCATTATCTTTTCCGGCATATTTGGTCTCCGGGTTCTTTGTCAGTCTTCCCATTAAAATCACTTTATTCATAATCGTTATCGTCCTTTCCGCAGCTACGCTGCCATTGCATATTCTTCATCATCTGGTTCATTGTCTGGCATAAACATTGTACATGCTTCCGGTGGATTGGTATCATCCGGCGAAAACATTTTCTGAATCATTTCATATATGATCGGATACCGATATGCAATTTCTTCTCTTGCGAGGAATCTGCATACCTTGTAAAGATTCTTTTCATCTCTGCATCCGTTGCAAGCATAGCAACCAGATGGATTCTCTCCTTTGTACAGTTCAGATTCGGGCATCCAAACCAGTGGATTATCTGCATTTCTTTCATTTTCAGTTCTGTCATAAACTGCTCCTTTCCAGGCATTTCGCCCTGTAAACATTGTTATCAGTTTCATTCGTCCGGCGGTCTAGCGTGCGTTTCCCTGTCATCTGCAGTCGTCTCAGACTGCCTCTGCCTGCATCAGCAGGTCACTGACCATATCAATGCAATCCCACATAATACTTTTTCCACTGTATATTTAATTTCATCGGGGCACTCCTCTCCTATCTACCTCGCTGATAAATTTTTCTATCAGTCTGTTTACTTCATCCGGCTGGTCCGTATTGGAATTATGACCAGCATTCTTTATCCATTTAAGCGGTAAACCTTCCCTCTGATGCCATTTCTTATTATAGCTTTTTGCTGAGCCCGCTTTATCCTTTTCTCCACAGATAAGTAATGCCGGACAACTGATATGATATGGTAAATCTGCTTTGATTGCCTCGGCAAGCATTCTGTACCCAAAACCGGCTAGCCTTGCATATTCTTTATGATCTAAGTCATAGGCCATCATCATCTTTCGCATAAGATTCTGACCATAGTCCGTCTCAGAGCACCCTCTTGAACCAGCCCTAAGAAGAGCTTTCCATGGATATATTCTATATAATGGCTCTACTCTTTCAAGAAGCCATATCTCCACTGCAGTCATATAAGACTTTTGAAGCGGTGCAGAATCAATGGAGATAAACCCCGTTATCTTATCCGGATATAATTCCATATACATTTGGGCCAGATATCCACCCATAGACTGACCGATAATGATTGGATTATAAATTTCTTCTTTTGCTAAAATTTCATAAAGCCATTCTGCCATATCAGACAGGCCGTAATTATTCGTAAATGGTCTGGATAATGCATGTGATGGTGCATCCCATACAAACACATTCTGTTTATTCTCAAAATATTCTGTCTGCTTCTCAAAAAGCCTATGGTCTGCCGTAAGTCCCGGTAAGAACACTAGAGCGTGTCTGAAAAATCATTCCCGCAATCTGCACGCCCCACTTTGCGGGATATTTCACCCGAATTCAGTTGCCGTAGCCCACTACGGCGCCCTCATCCGGGCAAAATATCCCACAAATTGTGACGCACATCTTGCAGAAAGCCTTTTTCAGACACGCTCTAACGTAATTCTCTGTTTATCTATTATATTTACAAAATAATGGATGCAGCCACAGGGCGTCTTGTAACTGTTTTCTGTCATTTTTCGCCCCCTTTCCATAAACCATTTCCCAATGATTTATCATTTCCAGATATCATTAATATCTTCTACTTCATATATCACTCATCTTCCTCAAGTTTCTGTACTCTTCTTTTATATATTTTAGAAGATATCATTAATGCTAATAAACATAAGATTTCCACCTGCACAAACACAATAATTCCGGTTGCAATTGAACCAATAAGTTTATGGTAATTCCGATAGGAAACACTAAACCATATAATTCCTGTCAACACTGCCGCAATACTACTGACTATGACATTCGTCTTGAAATTCGGTTTCAATCTCCTGTCCCAGATTCCATTTCGGATACATGCAACCAAAAGATAAAAGGCAAGACTCATAAGTACAGCCCCTTCTCCGGCAAGATTCTTAATACTGTCATTCCCCACTATCATTTGTATTGCCATTACAATCAGCAATCCCCAAAAAGCAATCCAACATCCATTATGTTCGATTTTAAGAAGTTTTAGTTCCTGACGTTCATCTAAATTACTTTTCATCTTCCTAATTTTCATCCTCTTCATCCTCCCAGAATAAATCATCTAAACGTTTATCTAATACGCGACAAATTTTACAACACAGTTTTATTGTGGGATTATATTCTCCCTTTTCGATAGCATTTATAGTTTGCCTTGAAACACCAACAGCTTCTGCTAAGACCTTTTGCGTCATATCTTTTTCAGCCCTTGCCACTTTTATCGCAATATTTTTTGCCACTTTATGTTCACCTCCATTTATAAAGTAACACTTCTTTTCCATAATGTCAATTATATTTTACTTTTTGTCTTGTATATTAAGATAAGAATGCCCTTAATGATTAACCCATAATTGAATCTTTACTTCACGGTAAAAAAATTCCCTGTCATTTTTATGTCCATAAGTACTCTTTCAGGTGTATCCAAATTGCTAAAAATGCGTTATGTAATAGTAAAATACCACAAAAATCGAGTACAAATTTTGTAATGGGTTATGCGCTTAACCTTTGTAAATTCCACATTTATAATGTACCATATAATCATAATATCGCAGAAGAAGGAATGGAAATGACACAGAACAGAGTTAGAATCGTAGATGTTGCAGATGCGTTAGGTCTTAGTACTGCTACTATCTCAAATGTGATCCACGGCAAAACAGAAAAAATTTCAGATGAGACGGTAAAACGCGTCCAGCAGGAACTTGAAAGGTCGGGATATATCCCGAATATGGCTGGCATTTTGCTTGCGAGAAATAATTCAAGAATCATCGGAGTGGTGGTGAATGACCATGAAAAGTATGAAGGCAGGGTTTTAGAGGATGGATTTGTGATGTCATCGCTGAATGCTCTTTCCCATGAGGTTAATGAAAAAGGTTATTTTCTGATGATAAAAACGACATCTGATATCAGAGAGATTCCGGTATTTGCATCCATGTGGAATATGGATGGGCTGATTCTGATTGGATTTTGTGAAGCTGATTATGAAAGCCTTAGAAATCAGATGAGGATTTCGTTTGTAGTGTATGATGGCTATTTTGAAAAATGCTCAAAGGTAGTAAATCTGGTCATCGATCATTATGACGGCGGCTATCAGGCCGGGAAATATTTAAAGGAACTGGGACATAAAAAAGCATTATGCTTAGCAGATAATTTCATCTGCATGGATAAAGAGCGCATCGAGGGGTTTCGTAAAGCCTTTGAACACGGAGAAACATATAGATGGGAAATACCAAAGACAGAAAAAGAAAGAATGCGCTTTTATGAGGATAACTATATGCAATTGTTAAAAAGCAATGTTACCGCTGTTTTTGCAGTGTCCGATTTTTATGCACTTGAGTTTATGAGATTTTTACAAGGAAAGAACATTCAGATTCCAGAGGATATCCAGATCATCGGCTTTGATGATAACATGGCAAGCAGGGAAAGTAATCCTTCCCTCACAACGATTCATCAGGAAGCAAACTTAAGGGCGAAAGCAGCAATTGAATGTCTGGAGGCAATGCGCGATGGAGCAGAATATAAGACAGAAATCGTGCTACCGGTTGATTTAGTAAAAAGGGAAAGTACGAGGAAATTATAATGTCAAAATTTATGAAATCGTTGTGTAAAATAGCAATTCCTGTCACATTGCAAAGTATGCTGCAGGCATCATTTTCAATTGTTGACCAGATTATAATCGGACAGTTAGGGGAGACAAATATATCAGCAGTTGGATTATGCGGTAATTTTTCAGTGGTGATTGGTGCGGTAACGGTATCGGCTTTACTCATTCTTTTGGCTGGAGTATATACCGAATTATATCGTGTTGATGACAGCGTAAAAGAGCTTGGAAAGACACTGCTTATCGTATTTGCCTTGTATGCTCCGATCAAGGTGGAAAATATGATACTTGGCGGAGGCATTATAAGAAGTGGCGGTAACACCAAAATCATTATGATCATTGATATTGTTGGCACATGGTGTATCGGAATTCCACTGTGTCTGCTTGCAGCATATGTATTCAAGTGGGGAATTGTTGGTGTGTATACATTGCTTACCACGGAGGAATTATTCAGGCTTGCTGTATCGTTAATTGTCTTTAAAAGACGTAAGTGGATAATTAGTTTGTGCTGAAAAAGCACTGTAAAACCAATAATCCAACGGTTTTCAGTGCTTTTGGAGAGGGTGTAAAAATTCTTGTGTCTATGGAAAGTAAATCTTTCTGATAAGAAATAGATATGTAAAATTTTGCTGTCGAATTAATGATTATGCGGCTGTCGAATATATCTTTGTACTTACAGTATTG
>ENA-OPZZ01000977-OPZZ01000977.1-human-gut-metagenome-genome-assembly--contig:-NODE-977-length-19762-cov-8.772345_pt1 | contig 19762 bp, 20 predicted proteins | sample MGYA00242487_ERZ504511 | MGnify/ENA primary metagenome ERZ504511 (study PRJEB26092, sample SAMD00036241) | human gut metagenome | host: Homo sapiens | study: EMG produced TPA metagenomics assembly of... | reverse complement strand
CGTACAGCTTTACATCCACGACGTAGCCGCATCCGTGGTACGCCCGGTGAAAGAGCTGAAAGATTTCTGCAAGGTAACCCTTCAGCCGGGAGAAGAAACCGAAGTCATCTTCAAAATCACAGAAGAATAAGATAAACTGTGCAATACGTCCGCTTACGGCCATAACAAGGATGGTTGTAACGACGATAATAATACTGATCGGAATGATGACTGGCTTTAAAGCACCCCAGGAAACCATAAGTCCGACTCCGGCAGGGATAAAAAGCATTGGCATGATTTCAATCAGAAATCCTCCGGCTTCATTTACTGCATTGAGTGGAAGTATACCGGTCTGTAAACCGATCAGCATAAGAACGAGGCCGTAGATGCTGGCCGGAACCGGGAGCGGCAGTAATGCGTGCAACAGTTCTCCGACGAATGAGATCGCCAGGATGATCATAAATTGTCTTACAAACTTCATGTGTTCCTCCCTATATCTTGTGAATCATAAGATATCCACTTTACTTTGGTGAAATTGTCCTACCAATTATACCACTTCTGAAATAATATGCACGGAAAATCTTAGCGAAAATTGTATAAAATATAATACGTGTGATATGGCGCAAGAATTTAAACGGCATAAATGAGAAATATTATCTGAACGGTCGGAGGTATTAAGAAAATCTTCATAATTTATAAGAGGAAGTCTTTATATTTTTATAGTAAAATGAATCCATATTCTGAAAAGTCTGAAAAACGACAGAGAGGAGGAGTATGAGGAAGGTAATTGAAGTCAGGAATCTATACAAGCTGTACCGTGTTGGTGATGAGTTTGTACGCGCACTGGATGGTGTGGATTTTGAGATATATGAAGGAGAGTTTTGTGCAATTGTCGGAACATCCGGTTCCGGTAAATCTACACTTCTGAATATGCTGGCGGGGCTGGAAAAACCGACAAAGGGAGAGGTCATCATTGCGGGAAAGCATATTGAAAAGTTAAATGAAGAACAATTGGTGACATTCCGGCGGGATCATGTGGGATTCATCTTTCAGTCATTTCATCTGATGGGAACGTTGAATGCGGTGGAAAATGTAGCATTGCCGCTTAGCTTCCGCGGCGTTCCAAGAGATGTAAGAGTACGAAAAGCCAATGAGATGTTAGATCTGGTAAAACTTGGAAAGCATAAGAAGCATCTGCCGAACCAGATGTCGGGCGGACAGCAGCAAAGAGTGGGAGTTGCCAGGGCACTGGTAGTAGATCCGGATATTATATTTGCCGATGAGCCGACAGGAAATCTAGATTCCCATACATCGGAAGAAGTCATGGAACTGATGCAGCGGGTGGTCAGAGAGCAGAAGAAGACACTGGTCATGGTCACACATGATGATCATCTGGCAACTTATGCGGACAGGGTATTTCATATCCGGGACGGCAGGATCATTAAGATAGAAGATAACCGATGGAAAAAAGGGAAAGAAGAGGGAGGAAGACATGCAGAAACGAATACAGAAAGAGACAGGAAATAATTGCTTGAAAAGAATCATTGTTGCCTTTCTGGCAGTGATCATGATGACAACTATGCTGCATCCGCAGATGGTACAGGCTGCAACAGGAATTACGATCAAGTCAAAAGACAATAAGGTGCTGACATATAAAGCGGGAGAAAAGAAGACATGGACATTTACCGTAACGAATCATTCGGGAAAGCCGATAAATAATGTAACGGTAACACCGGATCTTGGAGATGACAATGATGTATGGCCATTCAAAACAGAGATGCAGAGTTACCAGCAGAACATTGGAACCCTGGAAAGTGGAGAATCAAATTCAAAAGAAGTGAAGTTTGATTTTACTCAAAGAGAAGATGTTCAGACTTCACGCTATACTTTAAAATTCAAGGTTACGGCAGACGGACAGGAAGAAGCAGAAAAGCAGTTCTATGTGAATACCACGGCAAAGCCGGTACAGAAAGACACACAGGATAATAAAGACAACAAAGATACAGATGACGGCAAGGATACAGGAAAAGGCAATGGAGCAGGCAGTGGTTCTGACACATCTTACCAGACACCGGATGCCGGCGGTTACAGTAACGGAGAAGCAGCTTACAGCGGAGGAGCCGGTGGAAGTACGGATGGAGATGCAGCTTCGGGAAATGGTTCTGTTCCGCGTGTGATCGTAACCGGATTTACAACCGATCCGGCAGAAGTCCGTGCGGGCAGTAATTTCAAGTTAACGATCCATCTGAAAAATACATCCAAGATGAAAGTCAGCAATATGCTGTTCGATCTTTCAGCACCGACAGAAGGCAGCGATGAACAGACGACATCACCGGCATTCCTTCCATCATCCGGTGCAAGCTCCATCTATCTGGACAGCATTGCCCCGAATGGAACAGCCGATATCAGTATCGAACTGAATGCAAAATCAGATCTTCTTCAGAAGCCATACAACATGGAACTTTCCATGAAATATGAAGATCCGAATGCTACGCAGGTAGAAGGATCGTCAAGTATCTCTATTCCGGTGAAGCAGGATGCAAGATTTGAAATCAGCGATTTTGAGATCAGTCCGCAGAGCGTTGCTGTCGGTGAAGAAGCAAATGTGATGTGTAGTCTTTATAATCTGGGACGGATCAAGCTCTATAATGTAAAGGCTACATTTGAAGGAAAGAATATCAAAAAGTCGGAAGTATTTATCGGAAATATAGAATCCGGTGCAACCGGTTCGATTGATGCCATGCTGGAAGGAAAGAAAATATCGGATGGTCCGGCGAAGGTAACGATGACACTTAGTTATGAAGATGAATCGGGGAACATTTCAACAACCACGAAAGATCTGAATCTGGAAGTGACAGAAAAAGTGGATGATGATGAGGCGGCAGCTTCCGATATGCCGGAGGAGACACAGAAAAGTTTTCCTGTAATTCCGGTTGTAATCGCAGCAGTGGTCATTGCAGTGGTGGCAGCAGTCGTAATACTTAAGAAGCGCAAAAAGAAACAGCTGGCAGAGATTGAAGAGGAGGAGTTATTGGATGAACTGGAACGATCTTCTGAGGATGAGCATCAATAGTCTGCGGAGAAGGAAACTCCGTACATTTCTGACGGTCCTTGGTGTGTTGATCGGTACAGCTTCGATTGTAGTGATGATCTCACTCGGACTTGGTATGCAGCAGTCCCTTTATAAGGAAGTGGAACAGTCGGGAGGTCTGACCAGTATCACTGTGACCGGATCGGACAACAGTGACGGTATGACGACAGAAAGTATGGGATCAGGACAGGAGACAGAAAAAAGGATAGATGACCAGTTGGTTGAAAAGATCAGTAAAATGGATCATGTGAAATTAGCTGCACCAATCTATGAGACTTCGGTGATCCTGCTGAAAGGCTCCTATATGGCGTATGTCCAGTTGCAAGGAATGACACCGGAAGGCCTGAAATCCCTAAATATGGATCTTGGAGATGGAACGCTTCCAAAGACCGGAACAGGACATCTGGAGCTGATATTCGGAAATGGCGTGATCACTGATTTTTATGAAACAGGAAGCGGAAATGGATATTATGATACCGGGAAAGTCCCGAATATCAATCTGATGAAAGATTCTCTTTTCATGATCACGGATACAGAGAATTACAATAGTGACAGCAGCACAGCCTTTGGAGACAGTACAGACGGAACAGCAGGTGCAGGGAGCCAGTCAGATTCCGGAACCGGACAGACAAAACCTGTCCAAAAATATGTAGTAAGGGCAAGCGGTGTGATAAATGGCGGTCTGGATGACTATTCCAATAATTATGACAGTGTATTTTGTGACCTGGAGACTTTAAAGCAGTTATTGCGGAAAGAATATGCAGGCAAAGTCATTCCGGGACAGCCGCAGACCAAAGCTGGAAAGGCATTAAAAGGCTTCTATTATACGTCATTAAAAGTGAAAGCAGACGATATAGATCACGTGAATGAGGTCGCTGATGTAATCCGTAATATGGGATATAATGTTGAGACCAATGCGGAATATCTGGATAGTATGAAGAGTCAGTTCGCGATTGTACAGGCGGTGCTCGGAGGTATCGGTGCGGTGTCATTACTGGTAGCTGCAATCGGAATTGCAAATACGATGATGATGTCCATTTATGAACGGACAAAGGAAATCGGTGTGATGAAGGTACTTGGATGCAGTCTTAGGAATATCCGGGAAATGTTCCTGCTGGAAGCAGCGTTTATAGGTCTTCTCGGAGGAATTGCCGGAAATATTCTAAGCTTCGTAATGTCAGCAGCCATTAATATAATTGTTGGAAGCAGCGGCGCTATGTCGATGGGAACAGACAGCACGATATCTTATATTCCGTGGTGGCTTGTGCTGATGTCCATGGTATTTGCAGTGCTGGTCGGAGTGCTGGCGGGATATTTCCCGGCGAAACGGGCAATGAAGCTGAGTCCGCTTGCGGCGATCAGGAATGAATAAAACATAAGAAAGAAGTCAGGTAAGCCCTCAGTAAACGGTGGCCGCCTGACTTCTTTTTTGTTATTTATGCATAGTTTATTCTTCAATAATATGAATCTCCAGATAATCAAAATCAATGGAATCCACAAAGTTATCCTGATAGAATCTTGTCTTGTCATGTCTTTTGAATTCATCAATATTATGATCCAGCCAGATCGGTTTGCTGAGATCGAACTCATAACAGATCGAGTCCAGAGCATTGAATATCTTATGCGTTCTGGTCTCATCCGTCTCATCGCAGATTACAGTGTCGCGCAGCATATGATTGTCTTTAAATTCTTTTCCCCATAAACGGAACATATGAAGTCCTCCTGTTCGTGTATATATTTGGATTTTCAGATTGGAAAATCTAAAGAATATTACAATTTGATATTCCAAGTATACAGGGAATAAAACACAAAGTAAAGGCGGAAAATTGCCGTTAAAAAAAACAATTCTTGTTTTCTGCTCAAGTGTATGATACACTTGTGACATGTGACAAGACACATGTAAATGCAAACGAAATATCTGTAAATCAGCATTGATCGACAAAAAATAGCAGATAAGGAAGGACGAGGAGAACGTTATATGGAAAAAGTAAAGAAAGTATTAGACCGCATCTTCATTGAAGGCTTAAGCGCCATGGCGCACGGTCTGTTCGCAACACTGATCATCGGCACGATCATCCAGCAGATCGGAACATTTATGGGCGGAAATATCGGAGAGATGATCTTCATTGCAGGCAAGCTTGCAGCAGCCCTTACCGGAGCCGGTATTGGTGTGGCAGTAGCCTATAAGTTTAAGGAAGCACCGCTGGTAGTGGTGTCGGCAGCAACGGCCGGAATGGCAGGGGCATTTGCAAGCAGTATCCTGGCCGGAAAGGTATTCGTAGACGGAACTATGGTATTTGCCGGACCGGGAGAGCCGCTGGGAGCGTTCATTGCTGCCTATGTGGGAATCTTCTTCGGACATATGGTATCCGGTAAGACGAAGGTGGATATTCTGGTGACTCCGGTCGTGACGATCGGAAGTGGATGTCTGGTGGGATTCCTGATCGGACCTCCAATCTCGGGATTCATGAGCTGGCTTGGTTCACTGATCAACTGGGGAACAGAACAGCAGCCGTTCCTGATGGGAATTATCGTATCTGTACTGATGGGAATGATCCTGACACTGCCGATCAGTTCAGCAGCACTTGGTGTAATCCTGAATCTGTCCGGTCTGGCAGCAGGTGCGGCAACGGTTGGATGCTGCTGTAATATGGTAGGATTTGCCGTGGCAAGTTACCGTGAAAATAAAGTCGGAGGACTTTTGGCACAGGGAATCGGAACTTCGATGCTGCAGGTTCCGAATATTGTGAAGAAGCCGGTGATCTGGCTTCCGGCGATTATATCGAGTGCAATCCTCGGACCGGTGGGAACAATGGTACTCCATATGACGAACAATGCGACCGGTTCCGGTATGGGAACGGCAGGATTAGTGGGACAGATCATGACATGGCAGACGATGATCCAGACAGAGTCTGCACAAATGGTGCTGATCAAGATCTTGCTGATCCAGATTGTGCTTCCGGCAGTTGTGACACTTGGTGTTTCAGAATTCATGAGAAAGAAAGACTGGATCAAGATGGGAGATATGAAGCTGGAATTTTAAAGTGTTATATTTAAATTATCGTGTGTAAAAACATGTACGAAAAATGACAGGATAAAATAAAACTTCATAATATATAATATAATGTAAAGAGTGCCTGGAAAACTGCGGTTAGTAGATTTCCAGGCATTTACATTTCAGGCTTAAACGATTATAATGTCCAATAGAATAAAAATGAGTTCAATTTTTACATAGATTTTTAGGAGAAAGCAGGTAGAATGTTATGATGGGCACAGGAAGAATTCATATGTATTACGGAGATGGCAAAGGAAAGACAACAGCAGCAGTCGGTCAGGCAGTCAGAGCCGCCGGATATGGACTTCAGGTGCTCTTCTTCCAGTTCCTGAAGGACAATTCATCGAATGAAAGAAAGATTCTGGAAGCAGTACCGGGGATCACCTGTCTTCCGGGGCGTGATCAGGTGAAATTCGTAAGCCGGATGAACGGGGATGAGAAAGCAGAGCTGCGTCATTATAACAACAAAGCACTGGATGAGATCGTGAAGTTCTGTACGAATTTTGATGTACTGGTGCTGGATGAAGCATTATGTGCGATCCATCTGAATGTCTTAAGTGAGGAGAAGATCAGAAGTTTTCTGGAGCATAAACCGCGTGGACTGGAGGTTATCTTAACTGGGCATGAAGTATCGCAGGATATGTTGGATCTTGCAGATTATGCAACGATGATGATGAAGGTGAAGCACCCATATGACCGTAAGGTAATGGCAAGAGAAGGAATTGAATTCTAAAAGTAGAAATTATAAAAGATATAGAGAAGCTGTCGGATGACGGCTTCTTTTGTAGTTTACAAATGTATAATCTTTCTTAAATAAATGTGAAAAATATGACATATTAGTACAGCTTATGGTATAATATTAACAGTGCTGGTTTAACTCTTCGCGAAGAGAGGAGAGAGAACATTTATATGGAAAATACGATGAAGAACTATGAGGATGTCGACAGTTGGAAGACGATCATGTTCCTGTATAATTCAGCGTTAAAAGAAGTGGGGACAAAGCTGGAGATACTGAACGATGAATTCCAACATGTGCATAAATACAACCCGATTGAACATATTAAGACTAGGATCAAGACACCGGAAAGTATTGTAAAGAAGTTACGCAGATACGGCTACGAGATATCAATCGAGAATATGGTAAAGTATATCAATGATATCGCAGGGGTCCGCCTGATCTGTTCCTTTACATCAGATATTTACCGGCTGGCGGAGATGATCGGTAATCAAAGCGATCTGAAAGTATTGTCGATCAAAGATTATATTAAGAATCCAAAAGAAAGTGGATATAAGAGCTACCATATGCTGGTATCCGTACCTATTTTTCTTTCTGACAGCGTTGTGGATACTAAGGTAGAGATTCAGATCCGTACGATCGCAATGGATTTCTGGGCAAGTCTGGAGCATAAGATTTATTACAAATTTGAAGGAGATGCTCCTGATTATATCAGCAGGGATCTGAGAGAATGTGCAGAGATGGTATCGACTCTGGATGAGAAGATGCTGTCACTGAATGAAGCAATTCAGGAATGTCTGGAGAAGCAGGAAGAGTTAAATATGAGTACAAAGACAAAAGAGAGCAACAGAGAGGATCAGCGTGTCCTGCAGGGACTTGACTAAGATACGCAGGAGACACTGCCGTAGGCAGTGTCTTTAACGTTACTATAGATACGATCTATATATAAGACGGCATATTAAGATTCCCTATTTGAAAGCCGGTGTGGTTATTTATATAATGAAAAGTAAGAGAAAAAGTTTAGTATGAATAAAAACAAAGGAGCCGGGAAAGTATGTTTGTAGATACGCATATGCACGAAATGACCTGTTCAAAAGACAGTTTCTTAAAATTAGAAGAGATGGTAGAAATTGCCCAGAGAGAAAGGGTCTCGGTGCAATCTGCATTCACGGACCATGATGATATGGGACTGAAAGAATATGCAGCAGAATATTCGAAGAAGACAGGATTCCCAATCTTTGTAGGAATTGAATTCTTTTCTCTGCAGGGAGATATTATTGCATTTGGAATTGAAGAATATCCGGATGAGAGAATTTCCGCGCAGGACTTATTGATCTGGTAAAAGCACAGGGAGGCTTCTGCTTTGCGGCACATCCGTTCCGCAATAATAACAGAGGTCTGGAAGAGAACTTAAGGACAGTCAAAGGTCTGGATGGGCCTGGGAAGTCTTAAATGGAAGCACTTCTGTAGAGGCGTGCCAGAAGGCGGCGAGATATGCACAGGAACTCGGACTGTGTACGATGGGATCCAGCGACTGTCATGTACCGGAGAAAGTCGGTGCGTGTGCGACCTGGTTTCCGGAAGAAGTAAAGACAATGGAAGAGTTTATGCAAGCTCTGAAAAAAGGTGGTATGAAACCGGCATATTATGAGGACGGTGCATATCACATACTGGAGGTACAAGAGTATGGGAATGGATACCCGAAGGTAGGATTCTAAGGATAGACGTTTTCAGACTTTTATATAATAATTCTATAAATTATATATTTACCTTTTCCATAAATGATGATAGAATGAATCTATATGTGTTGATTGTGGAAATGGTGATAGAAAGGTGGAATCATTATGATTACAGTTAATGCTATGGGAGACAATTGCCCAATCCCGGTTATTAAAACCAAAAAGGCAATGGCTGCACTGACAGGACCGGAGACGATTGAAGTTCTGGTTGATAATGAGATCGCAGTGCAGAATGTAACAAAGATGGCATCTAGCTCAGGAGGAAAAGTAACTTCTGAAAAATTGGGGGATGCCGAATATAAAGTTACGATTGAAATGGAAGGAGCACCGGCAGCAGATGGAGCTGAAGCAGTATGTGCGCCGGATGCAAGAGACAATACAGTCGTTGTCGTTTCTTCTGACCGTATGGGATCTGGAAATGATGAATTAGGAAAAGTTCTGATCAAAGGATTTATTTTTGCAGTGACACAGCTTGATACACTGCCAAAGACAATGCTTTTCTATAATGGAGGAGCAACTTTGACTACAGAAGGTTCTGATTCTCTGGAAGATCTGAAATCTCTGGAAGCACAGGGAGTAGAGATCATGACATGTGGAACCTGTCTGGATTATTATGGTCTGAAAGACAAGCTTGCAGTTGGTACAGTAACGAACATGTACAGCATTGTTGAAACGATGGCAAAAGCAGGAAGAATCGTCAGACCATCATAAATTAGTTACATACCTGGATAAAAAGCCGGATTCCTGAAGTAAGATACAGGGGTTCCGGCTTTCTTGTACTACGGCGTATGTATAATGAATACAAAAGAGTCTGCATGACAGTTCATCGACTGTACTGCCTCTGAAGAAAGGTATGAAAAACAGGAGGAGTAAAAAGAATGAAATCAGATGTAAAATTAACGAGTTTAAGCAAAACAGCAGGTTGAGCGGCCAAGATTGGTCCGGAGACCCTTGCTCAGGTTCTGAGTAAGCTGCCAAAATTTGAGGATGACAATTTAATAGTAGGAATCGAGACTTCCGATGATGCTGCCATCTACAAAGTGACAGATGATATTGCGATGATTCAGACGGTTGATTTCTTTACTCCGATTGTGGATGATCCATATATGTTCGGACAGATTGCCGCTGCCAACTCGCTCAGTGACGTATGGGCGATGGGAGGAGAACCGGCGGTAGCCCTGAACATCGTAGGTTTCCCGAATTGCCTGGATCCGGCGATCCTCGGCGATATCCTTGCGGGAGGCGCAGACAAAGTAAAAGAAGCAGGTGCAGTATTAGTCGGAGGACATTCGGTACAGGATGATGAACCGAAATACGGTCTCTGCGTATCCGGATTCGTTCACCCGGATAAGATCTTTAAGAACTACGGCTGCAGACCGGGAGATATATTGATTCTTACAAAACAGATCGGAAGTGGTATCGTGAATACTGCGATCAAAGCAGAGATGGCATCGCCATCGGCAATCCGCGAGGCACAGACGGTCATGGCATCCTTGAATAAGATAGGCAAGCAGGTTGTGGAAAAGTATGATGTTTCCGCATGTACGGATATCACTGGATTTGGACTGCTTGGACATTGTGTTGAGATGGCATCGGCAAGTGATGTGACATTTGAACTCAGTGTGCATGACATTGCGTATCTTCAGGATGCATACGATTATGCGAAGATGGGCCTTGTTCCGGCAGGAGCTTATAAGAATAAGAGATATTCGATCAATCAGGTGGAAGTTGGTTCGGTAGAAGAAACATACTTAGATCTTCTCTATGATCCACAGACTTCCGGCGGACTTCTCATCAGTGTTTCGCCTAAAGAATACGAGAATATGATGAGAGACTTCAGAGCATCAGGACTGGATACAACCGTTTCCGTAATCGGAACAGTTGCACCAAAGAGTGATAAGCTGATCCGGTTATTCTAGATATGAAGTCATAAAAGAATGACAGAATGGAGAAACATAATGAATAAGAATGTATTATATCGGAGTATCCCAAAAGTAGATATTCTTCTGGCGGATGAAGGAATCAAAGTATTGATAGAGGCCTACAGCCGTGAAAGTGTAATGGAAGCGATCCACAGTGAGATGGAAAAGCTCCGTGCATATATCGGAACATGCGATGATGAAGAAAAAGCAAAACACCAGATTGCATTACTGAATGAAAATATAGCAAAAGCCGTTGCGGCAATGCATACACCGAATATGAAAAAGGTGATCAACGGAACCGGAACGATCCTGCATACGAATCTCGGACGTGCACCGATCAGTTACGAACACATGATGAAAGCAGCAGAGATCGTCAGTGGGTATTCCAATCTGGAATACAATCTGGAAGCAGGAAGAAGAGGAGAGCGTTATTCGCATTTTGAAAAGCTTCTGTGTAAATTAACCGGCGCAGAGGCTGCCATGGCGGTCAATAATAATGCGTCTTCGGTACTTCTGATCTTAAGTTCTCTGGCAAAAGGCGGAGAAGTAATCGTTTCCCGCGGGGAGCTGATCGAGATTGGTGGTAAATTCCGCATTCCGGATGTGATGGAACAGAGCGGTGCAAGCCTCGTGGAAGTCGGAACGACGAACAAGACACATTATGAGGATTATGAAGAAGCAATCACAGAAGAGACGAAAGCTCTTCTGAAGGTACACACCAGTAACTACCGTATCGTTGGATTTACAGAAAGTGTGGGAATTGATGAATTGGTATCGATTGCAAAGGAACATGAGATTCCGGTTGTGGAAGATCTCGGAAGCGGTGTGCTGATCGACCTGGAGAAATACGGTCTGACACATGAGCCGACCGTACAGGAATCCATCGCACATGGTGCGGATGTGGTATGTTTCAGCGGTGACAAGCTTCTTGGGGGACCACAGGCGGGAATTATCATCGGTAAGAAGAAGTACATCGATATGATGAAGAAGAACCAGCTTACCCGTGCACTTCGTATTGATAAATTTACGGCGGCAGCACTGGAAATGGTTCTGATGGAATACCTGTCAGAAGAGACAGCTGTTCAGAACATCCCGGTATTGCGTATGATTGCAACGCCTTTAGAAGAGATTGAAAAAGAAGCCAGAAGCTTTGTGCGTATCTTGCGTCACACTGGAATGGATGCAAAGATTCAGATGGTATCCTGTGAATCACAGATCGGCGGCGGATCCCTTCCACTTGAGCGGATGGAAAGCCGTGCAGTTGCAGTCCAGCCAAATGGCATGAGTGTTGCAGAGATGGAAGAGAAGATGCGTCATCTGGAGATCCCGATCATTCCGAGAACGATCAATGACAGTATCTGTCTGGATGTCAGAACGATCGAACGCAAGGATTATAAGATGATTGCAGCAGAGCTTGCAGAATTATTAGGAAAGAAAGAAGAACGGTAGGTGCAAAAGAAGGCTATGAAGAATATTATTATCGGAACGGCCGGACACATTGATCATGGTAAGACAACACTGATCAAAGCACTGACCGGAAGAAATACAGACCGCTGGGAAGAAGAACAGCGAAGAGGAATTACGATTGACTTAGGGTTTACGTATTTTGACCTGCCGGGAGGAGACCGTGCGGGAATCATCGATGTACCGGGACATGAGAAATTTATCAATAACATGGTTGCCGGAGTTGTCGGAATGGATCTGGTACTCCTGGTGATCGCGGCGGATGAGGGAATCATGCCGCAGACAAGAGAGCACATGGATATTCTGAACCTTCTCGGAATCGAGAAGAGTATCATTGTGCTGAATAAATGTGATCTCGTAGATGAAGAGTGGCTGGAGATGATGGAAGAGGATGTAAGGGAAGAACTTTCCGGAACATTCCTGGAACATGCACCGCTTGTCAAAGTATCGGCAGCGACAGGTGCCGGCCTTGATGATCTGGTAAAAGAGATCGAACATCAGACCAGAGACGAAGTGGTACAGAAAGATATTCATACTATTCCGCGTCTCCCGATCGACAGAGTATTTACACTTTCCGGATTTGGAACAATCATCACCGGAACACTGGTGTCCGGAACGATCACGAAAGAAGAAACACTTCAGATGTATCCGGTCGGAAAAGAATGTAAGATCCGAAGCATTCAGGTTCACGGAGAAGATAAGAAAGAGTGTTACGCCGGACAACGTGTGGCGATCAACCTTTCAAATGTGAAGAAAAAAGAAATCAAGAGAGGCTGCGTACTGGCGCCTCCGAACAGTATGAAAAATACCGACCTTCTGGATGTAAAGTTAAATGTACTGGATTCTTCTGTGAGAATCCTGACGAATCATACACGTCTGCATTTCTTTACAGGAACCAGTGAAGTGCTCTGCCGTGCGGTACTTCTGGATAAGGAAGAGATCGGACCTGGAGAAAGCGGTTATGTACAGCTTCGTATGGAAGAAGAAGTTGCGGTAAGAAGAGGAGACAAATTCGTAGTGCGTTTCTATTCACCAATGGAGACGATCGGCGGAGGTGTTGTTCTTGAGCCGAATCCGAAGATCAAGAGAAGATTCCAGCCGGAAGTGATCGAAGAACTGAAACGCAAGGAAGAAGGATCGTCCGCAGATGTTATAGAAATGCATGTGAAGAGTCATGCAGAGACCCTGATCACAGTCACGGAACTGGCCAAGCTTACGGCACTTTCGCCGGAAGAGGTGGAGCAGGATGTGAAAGAACTGGAAGAGCAGGGCAGTATCTATGCATTTCCAATGCGGAAAGATACGTATGTATGGCACAGCGATTCTGCAAGAGAGGCAGAACGTATCCTGCTGAAAGCTTTGAAGGAATATGAAGAAACGTATCCGTACCGCTACGGAATTAAGAAGGCACAGGTACAGACCACATATTTCAAAAAGGTAAAACCAAATGTATACGACAAGATTCTGACGCTTTTTGAAGAACAGGGAGTATTGAAACGAGTCGATGAATTCTTATGTACTCCGGAGTACGAAGTACGGAAAGACAAGATTTACGATAAAGTGTCAAAGATCATGCTGGATACATTTGAAAAAGCAGGATTTGACTTTGCAAGATATTCCGAGGTTACATGCAAGGATGTACCACAGGATATCATGGATGACATCCTGAACATCTTATTAGAAGAAAAACAGATTGTAAAAATAAATGATGAAATGTATACGCTGACCTCTTATATGGAGACTGCGAAAGAGAAGATCAAAGAGCATTTGAAAGAAGATCCGCTGATCACGATCGCACAGGTCAGAGACATGTTTGAGACAAGCAGAAAAAGTGCAAAACCGATCCTGGAATATATGGACAGTATCAAGGTAACCAAGAAAACGGGAGCAGAGAGCGAAAGGGTGGCATACTAATGAATTTAAAACAATTAGAAGCTTTCGTTCAGGTAGCAGAGGGAGGCAGTTTTTCAAAGGCAGCAAAACAGCTGTTTCTGACACAGCCAACCATCAGTGCACACATTTCGTCACTGGAGAAAGAACTGAATGCAAGGCTTTTCGTAAGAAATACAAAAGAAGTAAAATTATCGGATGACGGGAAAGAATTGTACCGTTACGCAAGACAGATGATCGATCTTCAGAAAAAGATCGAGGAAAGATTTGAAACAGGAAAAAGTGAGAGCAAACATCTGATCACAATTGCGGCATCTACAATTCCGGCACAGTATCTGCTTCCGGAGATTCTTATGAAGTTCAATGAACGGTATCCGAAAGAACAGGTAAAGCTTCTTGAAACGGACAGCAGTCAGGTTGTGACCAAGATCATTGATCATATGGTAGATGTAGGATTTACCGGAACGGTTCTGGAGAAAAAACACTGTAAATATATTCCGTTTTATAAGGATGAACTGGTAGTGATCACTCCGAATACGGAGAAATATCAGGTGTTACATCAGAATATTGAAGATATAAGCTGGATCAGTGGGGAATGTCTGCTCATGCGGGAAGAAGGATCCGGCACAAGAAAAGAAGCCGGAAAACAGCTCCGTAATGCCGGAATCAATCTGGATAAGCTTAAGATCATTGCAAGTATTGAAAATCAGGAGACGATCAAGAAGTCGGTAAAACAAGGAATGGGAATTTCAATCATATCCAGACTTGCGGCGGAAGAAGAAACAAAATCGGGAGATCTTCTGACATTTCCTATTCCAAAGGCAGATCAGGGACGTGACATTAACCTGGTGTATAATAAGAATTATCAGATATCAAAAAGTGCAGAGCGCTTTGTTAAAGTGGTAAAAGAAGTATACGGAATAGAAGAATAGATTACAGTTTATGATCTGTAGATCTAAATAATAGAATAAACCCACAACATTTATAGATAATTACTATGAATGCTGTGGGTTTATGTAATGTTTCGATTAGACGGAAAGAAGAAAATAGACTATACTAAAAGCATATGAAAGAGGTGTGAATTTACTTATAAATTAAATAGTATTGAATGAACGGAATAATATTTTTATAATAAAACTTGAATCATGTGCGGTCATTAGGAGGAGACAAGTATGATATATATGGACAATGCAGCTACAACAATGCACAAACCACAGGAAGTGATCGATGCGGTAGTAAGTGCGATGAGTTCGATGGGGAATGCAGGACGCGGGGCCAGTGAAGCTGCACTCAGTGCATCCAGGATTATTTATGATACCAGGGAGGGACTGGCAAAATTATTTGGTGCGGAGAATGCAAGGCAGATTGCATTTACATCGAATTCTACGGAAAGTCTGAATATTGCTATAAAAGGAATACTGGATCCGGGAGATCATGTGATCACAACGGTTCTGGAACATAATTCGGTGTTAAGACCGTTATATGAGATGGAGAAGAAAGGCACAGAACTTTCAGTTATAGGATGTAACGAGAAAGGAATGCCGGATATAGCTGCGATGGAGGCAGCGATAAAAGAGAATACGAAGATGATTATCTGTACCAATGGATCGAATCTTACCGGCAATTATGTAGATGTGGCAGTAATTGGAAAGATGGCGCATAAGCACGGACTGATCTTTGTGGTGGATGCATCACAGACGGCCGGAGTATTTCCAATTGACGTGCAGAAGATGGATATAGATATATTATGTTTTACAGGACACAAAGGACTTCTTGGACCTCAGGGGACAGGCGGAATATATGTAAAAGAAGGAATACAGATCAGACCGTTAAAGACCGGAGGAAGTGGAATACAGACATATAACAAAGAACATCCGGTGCAGATGCCGACGGCTTTGGAGGCAGGTACTTTGAACGGACATGGAATCGCCGGACTTCATGCGGCACTTGGGTATCTGGAAAAAACAGGAATTGATAATATCCGCAAAAAAGAAGAAAATCTGATGTGGCGGTTCTATAACGGGGTAAAAGATGTTCCGGGCGTTAAGATTTATGGGGATTACAGTCAGAAAGAACGCTGTGCGATCGTGACGCTGAACATCGGTGATTATGATTCTTCAGAAGTGAGTGATGAGCTTCTTATGGAATATGATATTTCTACCAGATCGGGAGGGCATTGTGCACCGCTTATGCACGAGGCGCTTGGAACGGTAGAACAGGGGGCTGTGAGATTCAGTTTCTCACATTACAACACGGAGGAAGAAGTGGATACGGCTATAAGGGCGATCCGCGAACTGGCAGAAGAACCGTAAAATATGTGATATGTGACAAGGCGTCATAAAAAAGTATGCCAGGCATATAGTTATGGGGAAATGCAAGAAAATGAGAGTATAGGAGGAAACACATATGAATTTATCAGATTCAAAGAAAAAACTGGTACTGGCCGGTGTTGTGTGTGGTATTGTAGCGGCATGCCTTGCAACACTTGGAAATCCGGCGAACATGGCATTCTGTATTGCATGTTTTATCCGTGATACGGCGGGAGCAATGGGAATGCATCAGGCAGAAGTGGTACAGTATGCAAGACCGGAGATTATTGGTCTTGTACTTGGGGCATTTATCATTTCAATAGCAACAAAAGAATATCGCTCAACGGCGGGATCATCGCCGATGATCCGTTTTATTCTTGGTGTGATCATTATGATCGGTGCACTTGTATTCCTGGGATGCCCTCTGCGTATGGTAATCCGTATGTCGGCAGGTGATCTGAATGCATGGGTAGCTTTCGTTGGCTTCATCCTTGGAGTGGCAACGGGAGTATTTGCATTAAAGAAGGGATTCAGTCTTGGAAGAGCACATGTAACTAACAAAGTTAACGGAGCGGTTCTTCCGGCAATCGTGGTTGCGATTTTGATCCTTGCTACATGTACAACACTTCTGAAAGCGAGCCAGGCAGGACCGGGAAGCATGCATGCACCGATTATTGCATCTTTGATCGGAGGCCTTGTATTTGGAGCATTTGCACAGAAATCAAGAATGTGCTTTGCAGGAAGTATCCGGGATATTATCCTGATGAAAAACTTTGATCTTATCAGTGTCATTGCGGGACTTTTTGTAGTGATGCTTGTATTTAATCTTGCAACAGGACGTTTCGTGCTTGGATTTGATACACCTGGAATTATTGCGCATTCTGAACATCTGTGGAATATTCTTGGAATGTACACAGTTGGATTCGCAGCTGTACTTGCAGGAGGATGCCCATTAAGACAGCTGATCCTTGCGGGACAGGGATCTTCTGATTCGGCGGTAACCGTAGTCGGAATGTTTGTGGGAGCTGCAATGTGCCATAACTTCGGACTTGCGGCAAGTGGAACTGCACTTAATCCTGAGACGAAAGAAGTAGTGGCAGGTGCAGTACCATTGAATGGTAAGATTGCATGTATTATCTGTATTGTGATTTGCTTTATTATCGCATTTACGAATAAGAGAGAAGAAACAAAATAAGATTGAAATATGCTTAAATACATAGTATTCTAGGAAAGAAGGAATTAAATATGAAAGAAGTAGATGCAAGAGGTCTTTCTTGTCCGGAACCATTAATGCTGACAGCAGAAGCGTTAAAAGGAGAAACAGGACCTGTGAAAATTCTTGTCACAGAGCCTCATCAGAAGATGAATGTTGAAAAATTTGCCAAAAGTAAGGGGAAAAAGTCAACAGCTGTGGAGAAAGACGGTTACTACGAAGTGGTGATTGAGTAAAGATGAGAAAAAAAGTAATGAAACTTGTTGTAACTTTCCATACGACGTCTGATGCGATGGCGATGGAGAAGGTATGCAAGGAAAGAAATGTACCAGGCAGACTGATTCCTGTACCGAGAGCGATTTCGGCAGGATGCGGACTTTCCTGGTGTGCGGATCTGACAGACCGAGAACAGATCCTTGATGTGATGAAAGAGGTAGGGATTGAACAGGAAGATGTTCATGAATGCCTTGTATAAGAGGTCATAACAAGGGTATGGAAAATCTGGACTGAAAGAGAACAGGCGTTGACTGCAGAGAAATCTCTGCGGTCAACGCCTGTTAATTTTTTTATATAAGGGAAACTGGCAGCTTCTTTCGAATACATGGCGATTAAAGTCCATCCACAAATGTCTGTAATACATGTGGAAGTAACTTGTCTGTACGTTCGGTCAGTGAGAATTTGCCTTTGAAAAGGGCCCAGTCATAGAGAAGAGCACGCTCATACATGGCATATATTTCCATTAGTTCGGAAGCGGTGCTGGTGTTTTTGAATTCTCCGTTTTTTAAACCTTCCTCCATAATTTCTGTCAGCCATTTGAAATAAATACGTTTTTTGTCAGACAAAGATTTCTTATCTTTGGTAACCAGCTGCGAAGAGTAGAGGTAGGCCAGCAGATGTATATCGATGCTGGTTTCTATCATATAAAATAATTCATGGTTTAAAAATAAAAGTTTATCATAACAAGAAAGATTCGGATCAATCACCGCAGCAAGGTCTTCGTATTTCTGGTCAAAAAGATAAGAAAGTGAATTTAAAAGTGCTTCTTTTCCCTTGAAATAATGATAAAAAGTACCTTTTGAAGTTTTTGAAGCGTTGATGATGTCTTCTACGGTAGTCTGTTCGTAGCCATTTTTGTAAAAGAGGTTCCAGGCTGCTTTAACAATTCGGCTTTTTGTAGATCTGCGTTTACGTGGCATTCGGCTCATTCCCTTCTTTGCTGTATAAAAAATAGAAGCGGATCACACGAATCCGCTTCTACTATCATATATGATAATGCAATCTAATTCAACCCCGAATATGCATTAGCCTACAAGGAAACCATATTTTAATGGATCTGTAGAGTCAATTAAGTAAGTAGCAACACCTGTAAGATATGCACTTCCTGTGATCATTGGGATTACTGCATCGTAATCACCGATCTTAGTTTCTTCTTTGATCACACCTTTGAAGCGTGTTCCCATGAAACTTTCATAAATAAATTCTTCGCCGATTCCGAGTTCGCCCCATCCGTGAAGAGTAGCGAGTTTGGCACTTGTACCTGTTCCGCAAGGTGAACGGTCAGCCTGAGCATCTCCGAATACAACAACGTTTCTCATTGTAGCCTGATCCGGATTCGGTGTTGGTCCGTAGAATTCAACCAGGTCAACTTCTGTGATGTCCAGAGTTGGATGCTGGATCTTAACTTCTGCGTTGACTTTATCACGAATCTTCATTCCGAGTTCTGTATAAGCAGGAACTGTCTTAGCGTTGATTTCGCCAATGTCAAGCTTTGTAGTATCAACCAGTGCGAAGAAACTTCCACCGAAAGAAATAGTATAAGGAATGTCTACTCCGTCGATATTAACTGTTAAGTTGTCTTTGTAAATGAATGCAGGTACGTTTGTAAGAGTTACATCTGTTACCTTTCCGTCTTTTACATGAGCTTTTGTTCTGATGATTCCTGCAGGAGCATCCAGAACAACTTCGTTCTCACCTTCGTGGCATTCAACAAGACCTGCTTCAAGGGCTACTGTAACAGCTCCGATCGTACAGTGTCCGCACATGTTCAGGTATCCGCCTGTATCCATGAAGATTACCCCAAGATCTGCTTCTTCGTGGATCGGCTCGCAAAGGAAAGCACCGAACATATCGTGATGTCCTCTCGGCTCCAGCATTAACGCTGTACGAACGTGGTCGTATTTTTCCTCCATCCATTTTTTCTTTTCGATCATTGTGCTGCCTTCTGGCTCAGGGAATCCTCCGATGACCATACGGCAGAACTCACCGGCTGTATGAGCATCTACAACCTGAAGTGCTTCTTCAAACCGGTCGAAGTTAACTTTGCTTCTAACTTCATAATCCTTACCTCCTTATAATATCCTATAG
>ENA-OPZZ01000976-OPZZ01000976.1-human-gut-metagenome-genome-assembly--contig:-NODE-976-length-19785-cov-5.565673_pt1 | contig 19785 bp, 17 predicted proteins | sample MGYA00242487_ERZ504511 | MGnify/ENA primary metagenome ERZ504511 (study PRJEB26092, sample SAMD00036241) | human gut metagenome | host: Homo sapiens | study: EMG produced TPA metagenomics assembly of... | reverse complement strand
TGGCGCCATTGAGCCAGTTCGTTACGCTGACCCGTAGCTACGGTGCGGAATCGTTGAGCCGTTTCAATATGTATAACTCCATTGCGGTAAATGCGATGCCGGCCGACGGATATAGTACGGGAGACGCCATCAAGGCTGTGCAGGAAACTGCCGAACAGTCTCTTCCGAAAGGCTATGGCTATGATTACGGAGGTATCACCCGTGAGGAAAACCAGCAGAGCGGTACGACGATCATTATTTTCGGTATCTGCTTCCTGATGATTTACCTTATTTTGAGTGCGCTTTATGAGAGCTTCATTATTCCGTTCGCTGTGCTTTTGAGTGTGCCTTGCGGATTGATGGGTAGCTTCCTTTTCGCCTGGATGTTCGGACTGGAGAATAATATTTATCTGCAAACAGGTTTGATTATGTTGATTGGTCTGCTGGCGAAGACGGCTATTTTGCTGACGGAATATGCTGCCGAACGTCGTAAAGCAGGTATGGGGCTGATTGCTTCTGCGGTCAGTGCGGCTAAAGCCCGTCTGCGTCCGATTCTGATGACGGCATTGACGATGATTTTCGGTCTGTTCCCGTTGATGATGTCAAGTGGAGTGGGAGCCAACGGTAACCGTTCATTGGGTACGGGTGTAGTAGGTGGTATGACCATCGGTACGTTGGCGTTGCTCTTCATCGTGCCTACTTTGTTTATTGCTTTCCAGTGGTTGCAGGAACGTTTGCGTCCCGTGCAGAGCGTCCCGACGCATGACTGGCAGATTGAAGAAGAAATCAAAGTGAGCGAGGAAGAAAAATCTAAAGCTGGAAAAGAATAATTGATAATTAAAGGCTTTAGGCACGGATTACACGGATTTGGCTACGCAATCTTTTGGAACCGTGTAATCCGCGTAATCCGTTCCTGAATTAAAATAAGAACTAATGAGAAAAATAATCATTCTGTCCGCAGCAACGCTTATATTGAGTAGTTGCGGTATCTACAATAAATACAAACCGGTATCGGAAGTTCCCGAAGGACTTTACGGCAGCGAGTCTGTTGCTGCCACCGATACGGCAAACTTCGGTAACCTCTCGTGGCGGGAGGTCTTTACCGACCCTTATCTGCAGAATTTGGTGGATTCGGCACTCTTGCGCAACACCGATATGCAAACTGCCCATTTGCGTGTGAAAGAAGCGGAAGCCACGCTGCTGACGTCCAAACTATCTTATCTGCCTTCTTTGTTTCTGGCACCGGAAGGAGCTGCCAGCAGCTTCGACCGTGGAAAGGCTACACAAACTTATTCGCTGCCCGTGACTGCTTCGTGGGAACTGGATATTTTTGGAAAGGTGACAACAGCAAAGCGTCGTGCGAAAGCTGCCTACGAACAGAGCAAGGAATATGAACAGGCTGTCAAGACGCAGTTGGTAGCATCCGTTGCCAATACGTATTACACCTTGCTGATGCTCGATTCGCAGTATGAGATAGCTGTGGCTACCGAAGCTGCCTGGAAAGAAAGTGTAAATGCCACCCGTGCCATGAAAAAGGCCGGGATGGTGAATGAGGCCGGACTGGCGCAGACGGAGGCTACCTACTTCAATATATGTACCACCGTACTCGACCTGAAAGAGCAAATCAATCAGGCGGAAAATTCACTGGCACTTTTACTGGCAGAAACTCCTCACAAAATACAGCGTGGCAAATTGGGAAATCAACAGTTGCCGGAAAACTTCTCCGTGGGTGTTCCCTTACAGATGCTTGCCAACCGTCCTGACGTGCGTAGCGCAGAATTTTCGTTGGCACAGGCTTTCTATACCACGAATGCCGCCCGTGCCGCTTTCTATCCTTCCATCACGTTGAGCGGCAGTGCAGGATGGACCAACAGTGCAGGGAGCATGATTGTCAACCCGGGTAAGTTCCTGGCCTCCGCCGTGGCTTCCCTGACGCAGCCTTTGTTTAATAAAGGAGCGAACATCGCCCAACTGAAAATAGCGAAAGCCCAACAGGAGGAAGCCCGCCTTAGTTTCGAACAGACCTTGCTGAACGCAGGCGTGGAAGTGAACGAGGCACTGGTGCAGTACCAGACTGCCCGCGAGAAAGCCGACTACTACAACAAGCAGGTGGCTTCCCTGCAAACAGCAGCCAAAAGCACAAGCCTGTTGATGAAACATGGCAACACCACTTATCTGGAAGTATTGACCGCCCAACAGACGTTGCTCAACGCGCAACTGTCACAAGTAGCGAACCGCTTTACCGAAATCCAAGGCGTAATCACTTTGTATCAGGCATTGGGTGGCGGCCGTATGTAGGGAGGTATGTATGAATCCAGAAACACTGCGTTGCCGGATACTCGACTACACCAAGCGGGAAATGTACCAGCATGGTGCCGACGGGTTGACGATGGATGATATAGCCAGGGGAATGAAGATGTCGAAGCGGACACTCTACAAGCTCTTTCCCAGCAAAACGAGTCTGTTCCGTGTCTGTCTTTCTGATTTTGCCAACGGAATCAGAAGCCGGATCCAGCAAAAACAGATACGGATGGACAGCTCGTGCATGGAGGCACTTTTCATCACAGTGGATGGCTATCTCACCCTGCTTCATTTGCTGGGGAAGAAGTTGCTGATGGATATTGCTGCCGACAGGGAATACCGTGCTGCTTTCAAGCGGGAGGAGGCTTTCTGGTTGCAGCAGTTGATTGATGTCTTGACGCATTGCAAGATTTGCGGTTATCTGCTTCCCGGAGTCAATCCCGACCGTTTTGCACCGGATTTGCAGGAGGTCATCTACCAGAGCAGTTTGCAAGGCACCCCGTACTTGGTACAGCGTATGTTGAACTATACGCTTCTGCGGGGGCTTTTTAAGATGGACGGCATCCGTTATATTGACGAACACCTGAAACCTGATAATTTGAATGTTTGTGTATGAAGAGAAAGAGGTGGGCTACCCTGCAAAGGGAGTTCACCTCTTTTATTTTCTTCGTTCGTAAACGGTTGGTTACAACATAGTGCCTTTATGAATCCGATTACTTTATAACCCTTCGATTATGCTTAAATGGTAAATCGGTACATTCTGCGATAGACTCATTGTCTATCCCTTTGGCTTTCATGTTCCGGGCTATTTTCAGCTGGATTTCTTGTGTACCCAGCAAGCTGAAATCTATTAAGTTTCAGCTTGCTTCGTTTAAAACCTTTATAACTTTAGTAAATGAGACATCAGAAACAATTAATCCGGATAATCAGCCTAAATCCAATTAGAATATCCTACTTTTGTACACAGAATTAAATAAGGAACAAAATGAGGACAAAAGACTGGAAAGCAATAAATAATGCCAAAGTGCTGGTAGTGGGTGAAGACTCTAATTTACAATGGTCGGAGACTGTGCCTGAATATGTAATGTTTGCCGATTACTACTTCCGTGGCTTTCCTGAAGATCATGGTGAACGCAGCCGTAATGTAGAGGCACGCAACCTTTTCAACTATATCACCAAACTGACGGGTAACCAAATGACTCCCGAAGATTTTTATATCACCAATCTATGCAATGATAACTTGGAACCTGCCCCCAAAGGAAAGAGGGTTCTCATACCCGAAGATAAAGCTCTGAAAGGAATTGAACACATCGAATGGATTTTATCACAGAATCCCACCATCGAATACGTGTTTGCCATGTCGCTGCAAACCAATTACTGGCTTCAGAAAAGCGGGTTCTACGAAGGTAGTGCCGAGTTTCTATCAGCTGCCGAACCCCGGCGCACAGGAACTGAAAACTATCAGCCTTTTTACCAACCGGTAGACGGCAAAGCATTTATCCAAGTCTGTGGTAATTGTTATGATGCCAAAAACTTTCCGGTGAAAGTGATTCCTATTCTTCCTGCTAAAGATTTTCCTTTATCCGAGCAGAACATGGAGCGATACGGGGAAACTTGCAAAAAGGTGAGTAGTTATTTTAAATAAAGCCACCAGACTTTCAAAAGAAGAAATAGAGAAGTTGTGAAATCTACTTATTACGATTAACTCCTTCAAGGAGGAGACGGGAATACATATTATAAATAAGGTGTTCCCTTCTTCTTCCCATATTCAGCTTTTTTGTCTCTTATTTTCCTTTTCTCTTTTTCCTTTTTCCTCTCTTTTTGCTATTTTGTTCCTGTTCACCTTTTCTTTTTTTCGTATTTCGAAAATCCTTTTTCGGAAATAGGATGAAAAAGAAAAAATCAGTAGTAATTTTTAAAAGGCAGAAATATTTCTTTGGTTTTGTATAGAACAAAAGAAAATAATTTCTCACTTTTGTAGCTGCAATAAGGGATAGGCGCCCTGTGAAATGTCTACTTTCTGGAAAAAGGATGAATGAAAACAGAATACTTCTTGCGTTAAAATCAGAAAAAAGTTTTCCGTTTTGGAAAACTTTCTGTATCAGCGAGAAAGAAATGTTTCCCGAAATTTAATGTTAAAAGCTAACCAAGCTATTAGATTATCTTCTATCTTTGTATCCGGTTTCGGAGCTAAAAGAGGTTTAGTCAATGAGGGAACGCTGTGTAAATCGGCGACAGTACCCGCTGCTGTAATTCTCTAAGAATCCGCACAATAAGCCACTGCATCGATGTCGGTGTGGGAAGGTGTTGCGAGGGAGGGATAAGTCAGAAGACCTGCCGGAACTTTTTCTTTTAGTTATCAATATTTTAAATTTAAACTTTCGGGAGTTAAAGTTATGAACTACGCGGAAATTTGTATCATCAAACGTGATGGTAAGAGAGAAGATTTCTCTATCAGTAAGATCAAGAATGCAATTAGTAAAGCATTCAGTGCAACAGGTATTCAGGATGAGCAGCAGTTGGTGGCTGACATCACTATGAACGTAATCAGTCAGTTTACTACTCCTACTATTACCGTAGAAGAGATTCAGGATTTAGTAGAAAAGTCGTTGATGAAAGTACGCCCGGAAGTAGCGAAGAAATATATTATTTATCGCGAATGGCGGAATACGGAGCGCGATAAGAAAACCCAGATGAAGCAAGTGATGGACGGCATCGTTGCTATCGACAAGAACGATGTCAACTTGAGCAATGCCAACATGAGCAGTCACACGCCTGCCGGACAGATGATGACGTTCGCTTCCGAAGTAACCAAAGATTATACGTATAAATACCTGTTGCCGAAACGTTTTGCCGAAGCGCACCAGTTGGGAGATATTCACATTCACGACTTGGATTATTATCCGACAAAGACGACGACCTGTATCCAATATGATATGGATGACCTCTTTGAACGTGGTTTTCGCACCAAGAACGGTAGTATCCGTACCCCGCAAAGCATCCAGAGTTATGCTACGTTGGCTACTATTATTTTCCAGACGAATCAGAATGAGCAGCATGGCGGACAGGCAATTCCTGCTTTCGATTTCTTCATGGCAAAAGGTGTGGCCAAATCTTTCCGCAAGCATCTGGCATCGTTCATCAATTTCTATGTCGCCATGGAAAACGGAAATCAGGCCGATGAGAAATCCATCCGCACATTGATTAAAGAATATCTTCCGTCTATCAAGACTACTGAAGCCGAACGCGAAACATTGCGCATTGCTTTGGTGGCTTTACAGATTATTATAGATAAGGAACACCTTGCCCGTATCGTTGAGAAAGCTTATCAGCAGACTCGCAAAGATACCCATCAGGCCATGGAAGGATTTATCCACAACCTGAACACGATGCATTCACGTGGCGGTAATCAGGTGGTATTCAGCTCCATCAATTACGGTACGGACACTTCTGCCGAAGGCCGCATGGTGATCGAAGAATTGCTGAAAGCTACCATTGAAGGATTGGGTACAAGAGGTGAGGTGCCTGTATTCCCGATCCAGATTTTCAAGGTGAAAGACGGAGTTTCTTACTCGGAAAAAGACTTTGAGAAAGCAATGAAAGCGGAAAATATCGAAGAGGCAATGACCGACCGTTACGAGGCTCCCAACTTCGACTTGCTGTTGAAGGCTTGCCAGACTACGGCGAAAGCATTGTTCCCGAACTTCATGTTCCTCGACGCACCTTTCAATCAGAACGAGAAATGGAGAGCGGACGATCCGAAACGTTACATCTACGAATTGGCGACGATGGGTTGTCGCACCCGTGTCTTTGAAAACGTGGCAGGAGAAAAATCTTCTTTAGGTCGTGGCAATCTTTCATTCACTACGCTGAATATGCCGAGACTGGCGATTGAAGCCCGCATCAAGGCGGAAAACCTGATAGAGGATGAACGCAACAAGGATGCCATTGAACAGAAGGCAAAAGAAATTTTCATCGAATCCGTACACCAAATGTCCGTGCTTGTAGCCGATCAGCTTTACGAGCGTTATCAGTATCAGCGTACGGCCCTGGCACGTCAGTTCCCGTTCATGATGGGAAATAATGTGTGGAAAGGCGGCGGTGAGCTGAACCCGAATGAACAGGTGGGTGATGCATTGCGCAGCGGTACGCTGGGTATCGGATTTATCGGCGGACACAACGCGATGGTGGCTCTCTACGGACAAGGTCACGGCCACAACCAGAAAGCATGGGACACGCTGTATGAAGCGGTGATGGAAATGAATAAAGTGGTAAACGAATATAAAGAGAAATATAACCTGAACTACTCCGTTCTGGCTACTCCTGCCGAAGGACTTTCGGGACGTTTCACTAAAATGGATCGTCGGAAATATGGAAAAATCCCCGGAGTGACAGACCGCGACTATTATGTCAACTCTTTTCACGTAGACGTGAAAGAACCGATCAGCATCGTTGAGAAAATCAAGCGTGAAGCTCCGTTCCACGCCATTACGCGCGGCGGACATATCACGTATGTAGAACTGGACGGTGAAGCACAGAAGAATGTACGTGCCATCGCCAAGATTGTGAAAGTGATGCACGACGAGGGGATTGGCTACGGCTCTATCAATCACCCGGTAGATACTTGCCATAACTGTGGTTACAAAGGGGTTATCTTCGATAAATGTCCGGTGTGCCAGAGTGAAAGCATCCTTCGTATGCGCCGTATAACCGGTTACCTGACAGGCGATTTGAGTTCCTGGAACTCTGCTAAACGGGCAGAAGAACAAGACCGCGTAAAACACCTGTAGAAGTGAATTTATTAGGAACTTATCCTGAAACGATTGTCGATGGTGAAGGCATCCGGTACTCTATTTATCTTGCCGGATGTTCCCATCACTGTCCTGGTTGCCACAACCCGGAGAGCTGGAATCCGAGGGCGGGGGAAGAGTTGACGGAAGAAAAAATACAGTCCATCATCCGTGAAATCAAGGCAAATCCTTTGCTGGACGGTGTTACTTTTTCCGGTGGTGATCCGTTCTTCCATCCGGAGGAGTTTCTGCTTTTACTGAAACGGGTGAAAGAGGAGACGGGGATGAATGTGTGGTGCTATACAGGATATAGCTACGAAGAAATCAAGGCACAGCCCCGCTTGAGTGCTGCCCTTGATTATATAGATGTGTTGGTGGACGGACGCTTCGAGCAGGCTCTTTTCTCTCCGTATCTGGAGTTCAGGGGAAGCAGTAATCAACGGATCTTGAAGTTGAAGTAACGACTTTTCTCCACTAAAAAAACTTATTTTTCAAAGGAAACAAAAACACCTGTACCATTGTTTTGTTTACCTTTACGAAACCAAGTGAATCATTTTTCATCACGGAGTAACGCGGTGCTTTTTTTGTAGTCGGTGGTGTTTGTGTTTGCATCCCTGCGTTGCTTTATGGTGAAAAAAGAATGACTACTTACAAGAATAAGTTTTTATGGTACAATCGATAAATTCAACTCAAAAAATAGAGGAAACCGACGGATTGCCGATGCCTAAGCGTATTTGGGCGGTGGTGTCCGTTGGATTCGCTCTTTGTATGTCGGTATTGGATATTAACATCGTCAATATCGTACTACCCACGCTTTCGCATGATTTTGGGACTTCTCCCGCTGTAACCACCTGGATTATCAACGGCTATCAGCTGGCCATCGTCATATCGCTACTGTCTTTTTCCGCTTTGGGTGAAATCATCGGTTACCGGAAAGTCTTTCTTTCGGGTATCGGCCTGTTTTGCATCACTTCATTGATCTGTGCCTTGTCCGATTCGTTTTGGACGCTAACCGTCGCCCGTATTTTTTCAGGGGTTCAGTGCCTCTGCCATCACCAGCGTGAATACGGCACAGCTACGTTATATCTATCCGAAGAGCCAGATTGGGCGGGGAATGGGGATTAATGCGATGGTCGTTGCCATATCGGCTGCCGCCGGGCCTTCTGTGGCGAGCGGTATTCTTTCTATTGCCAGCTGGCACTGGTTATTTGCTATTAATGTTCCGTTAGGACTTACCGCATTGTTTCTCGGCATCAAACATCTGCCAAGGCAGGAGGAACGCTCGAAACGCAAATTCGATTATATCAGCGCCATAGCGAATGCGGTTACCTTCGGCCTGCTTATATATACGCTGGACGGATTCGCCCATCACGAGGAAATGGATTTCCTTTTCATCCAACTGGTTGTATTGGCAGTGGTAGGCACGTACTATGTGCGCCGGCAACTCACGCAGACTACTCCGCTATTGCCGCTCGACCTGTTGCGGATTCCGATTTTCCGGTTATCCATCCTGACTTCCATTTGTTCCTTTATCGCTCAAATGTCGGCAATGGTTTCCCTGCCTTTTTTCCTGCAGAACACTTTAGGACACAGTGAGGTGATGACCGGACTTTTGCTTACTCCGTGGCCGTTGGCTACGCTGGTCACGGCTCCATTGGCAGGGTATCTCGTGGAGCGTATTCACCCCGGTATACTGGGAAGTATCGGGATGGTTTTGTTTGCCATCGGGCTTTTCTCGCTTTCCAGTCTGACTGCCGAATCATCTGATATAAGTATTATCCTGCGTTTGATGTTGTGTGGTGCGGGCTTCGGATTGTTTCAGACGCCAAACAATAGCACGATTATCTCTTCCGCTCCTACGCAGCGTTCGGGAGGGGCCAGTGGGATGCTGGGAATGGCCCGCCTGTTGGGACAGACCACCGGAACAACATTGGTTGCCTTGCTTTTCAGCTTTGTCACTCATAGCCGGAGCACAGCTGTTTGCCTGATGGTGGGGAGTGGGTTTGCCGTTGTGGCAGCTATCGTCAGTAGCTTGAGGCTATCACAGCCTTCCACCCTGAAAAGAAAATAATGAAGTCCTGAAAGAGGATTAAGTCTTTCAGAACTTCACAGGAACATCATACAACATATTAGTAATAATCATTCAAGATGAACTTGAAAGATTTGACTTTCTAGTATTTCGTTTCCCGTATGACTTCTACCAGACGGCGGAAGTCTTCCGGATGCACATCACCGATGTTTCCGATACGGAAGGTATCTGCTTTTGAAATCTTTCCCGGGTAAATCACGAATCCTTTATTTTTCAGTGCATAATAGAATGTTTTGAAGTCGAATCCTTCATGCGGATAAAGGAAAGAAGTGATGATAGGCGACTGGATGTCATCTTCGAGCAGTGTTTTGAATCCGAGTGCACGCATTCCTTCCACCAAAATACGGTGATTTTCGCAATAACGTTGGTAACGTGCTTCTACGCCTCCTTCTTCAATCAATTCGGTCAGGGCTTGTTTGAAAGCACGGACAACGTGTGTCGGTGAAGTGAAGCGCCATTTTCCGTGTCCCTTTTCCATTGTTTCCCATTGGTCGTAGATGTCCAGGGAAAGAGAGCGTGCCACTCCTTTGCAATATTTTAATTCCGAACGGCGGGCGATGATGAATCCGAATCCCGGTACACCCTGAATACACTTGTTGGAACTGCTGATTAGGAAGTCGATACCGAGTTCGTTTACATCTAAGGGGATACCTCCGAAGCTGCTCATACAGTCTACAATCAGCTTTTTACCATGCATCTTGACGATGTGGGACAGTTCTTTGATCGGATTCAGGATACCGGTCGTTGTTTCGCAATGAACGAAAGCGACATGTGTGATATCGGAGTTATTGCTAAGATAATCGTCTACATATTCAACTGATACCTGCTCTGTTTCTTCAAAAGCCAGCATGTCGTAGTCGAGATGGTAATATTCTGCAATGTTGCCCATACGGTCGCCATAGGCTCCGTTGCTACAAATCAGGAGTTTGTCTTTCGGGGTGATGGTGGCGCCTAAAACGGCCTCCACGCAATAGGTTCCGCTTCCCTGTAAAAGGATGGAAGTGTATTCTTCCGGTTTTTTAGTGGCGATGTTAACCAGGTCTTTGCGGAGTTCCTGAACAATGCCGAGGTTGTAGTCTTCGTCCCATGTACACCAGTCGGTCATCATGGCTTCTTTTACTGTTTCAGAGGTGGTTAGAGGTCCCGGAGTTAATAACAAATATGGTTTCATAATGATGTTTTCTTTAGAAATGAATAAATAAATGATTTTGTTTCTTTTCTGATTGTTGGGTGCGGGCTTGAATGTTAGTTGCCGGCGTTGATCGTTTCAATCAGTGCGGGAAGTTCTTCGATAGTGCGTATCACGTAAGAAGCTCCTGCGGCAAGCATGCGCTCTTTGACATCGGCGATGCGGGCTTCGAGTTCGGAGGCAGGCATTGATTTTGTTTCTGCTTCGGTAAGTGCCATTTCATTGCTGCCGAGAATCACGCCTACACTATACACTTTCGCGTTCACTCCTTCGAGAATATCGGCAATCGTATCACCCACTTTTATAACGGCGTCGAGGCTGGGGACTGCTAATTTCGTCAGGTTCTCAAAAATCATGTAAGGAGCGGGACGTCCGGCGGGAAGCAGGTTGGGAGTGGCGCAATAATCCACGTGGTATCCTTTTGCCTGTGCGGCGGGGAGAACTACATCCATCATTTCGCGGGTATAGCCGGTGGTCGATCCTATTTTAATACCTGCGGCACGCAATTTTTCCAAAGTTGGGATTACTCCCGGAATAGGGTCTGTGTAGTTTTCGAGAGAGGCGAAGAGATGCTTCTCGAAAAGGCGGTTTAGTTCTACCACGTCTTCTTCCGTCCAGGCGCGTTGGTAACGGGCGGTAAACTGTTCGTTCACGTCAGGCATGGAAAGTAGTTCGCGGATGTGTTGAATCTTGGGTAGTCCCATTGGTTTGCGGGTCTGTACAACATCGATTACCAGTCCTTTTTCGGCAAATGCTTCGATAAAAGCAGCCACGGGGGCAAAACATCCATAGTCAACGGCTGTACCAGCCCAGTCCATAATAATACATTCAATCTTTTTCATTCTTGTTTCTATATAATATTGGTTTATTCGTCAGAAATTAGTAAGAAGCGAGGGAGGGGACGGGGCAAGATTCGTTCCCGCGTATTTCACCCTGTTTCCCTTTTCTGTATTTTTGTGTCAGATAAATCATTGCTAAGGTGAACGCAAAGGTGCAGACGATTCCTACTGTCCCTGCCATCGTATTGTAGAATTCCAGCCAATTTAAATCCGGGTTGAAACATTCTTTCACTACCAATACCACCACTGTGCCTGTGTAGCCGATGGAATCGACCATCGCTATGAAGAAACCTACATTTCCCTTGATGCGGAAACAGGCGATGAAGCGGTCGAAGAAAATGGTTTGAAAGCTCAAGTAGGAAAAAATAGAGGCAGAGGCTCTGGATAAATAACCACACGAGCGGAGAAAGTTGCAGGGTATGGTAGTTGAATGCCACAGTGCTAAGTGTGATTGCTCCCGCAATGACAAGGGTCAATAGAACGGAAAGTACTTTGATGTGGCTTTTCATCACTGCCAAGGTGGCGAAAATGGCCAGGATAATCAGTGTGACTACACCGTCCACTTTGGCGAATACCCACGGGGAAAGTCCGGCGGCATTGACGTCTATGATTTTCACCAGAAAGTCTTCCTTGACATCTTGCAAAACGGTGAGAAAGAGGTTGGCGAAGAAAAGCAGTGTCAATATGGGAGCAAAGCTGCGGAACAGGTTCCAGCGTTGTTGTTTGTTGAGAGTGACACGTTCCACACGCAGTGCTTTGTCTTCGGCAGTCGGTTTGGGCAGGTGATCGAGGATATAGCCCAGTCCTGCCAGCAAGGGCAATGCTACCGCACCGATCAGTGCAGGCATCCAGAACTCACTGACGTGCAGGGTGTCGACAACGAAAAGTCCGATGGATTTGGCTGTGCCGCTACTGACTGCGATACTGAGTCCGAAAAGGGAAGCGAGCAGATCCGTCACCCGGCGTCCTTCGAGGAAGCTGAAGATGACTCCCCACATACAGCCAAGCGACAGTCCGTTGAAGAACAACGCCAACACATTGAACGGGCGGGGCAGGCATCCGAAAAGAACCAAAGAGAGTTCGGCCACTAAAATAGAAACAAGAATGAATTTCAGGCGGCCTTCTCTCTTCAGTTCGGAAATAAGTTTGATCCCGATAAACTTGGATACCATATATCCGAATATCTGGATGATGCTGGTGGCTATCTTATAGTCCATACCAAATAGTTCCATGCCGTCGAACGTGGCGGCGGTGAACGGTTTGCGTAGTGCGTAGACTAATGAATAGGATAGCAGTGCCGCTCCTCCCGCATAAAGGATAAAGAGTAAATCGGAAAGTTTCTTTTGGGCCGAAGGCGACAGTTTTTCTTTGAAATTCATAATGCTATTTTTTTGTTTCCGGTGCAAAAGTAGGGTGTCGGAGCGAACGAAAAAATGAATTTCAATGAATCATATTGTATATATGAGCCTTTAAGTGTACTGAAATATTAATGTAATATTCATGCAATACAAACATAATACCTTAGTCATTCCTTTGCAACGGAATCAATTAACAAACCGAAAAATCATGGACGAACTTACGGATATTTATAAAAGAATAGAGTACCTGCGCAACAACGGGGTGAAGATGAAAGAAATTGCCGACCGGGTGGATATGGCTCCGAGTGTGTTGTCTGCTTTGTATTCGAGTGTGCTTCCCGCTTATATCGATTTATTGAAAACACGCACACCGGACGAGGCGCTGGATGAAGCTTTGGCACTGGTGAATAATGTTTCCAAGAAACGCTTATTAAATAATGTGGGATCGGTGAGGCTGTTGCTTCAGGAGATGGAGCCGGACGTGCAGAGCGAGGCGGAGAATGGCAACTCTTTTATCAAGTTGCTGGGGAAAGAGGCGAAGGAGTCTGTGCAGGAGGTGTATAATTATAGCGGTATGTATCTTAGTTACAGTTTGTCGTCTTCTACGGATAGCTTGAAGATCGAGCCGTACATGATTTGTGCTTCCGAGAATAATGAGTATGTGAAGGTGGGGATGATTAATGCGTATAAGTCGGTGCATTGGGGGAGCGGGATTATCAGTAATCATCAGAACTCTTACCTGATGTTCAACGAAAGGGATTTGCCACAGTTTGCGCTGGTGACTATTTACCTGCAACTTCCGCATTATGAGTTTCCGAATATGCTGAAAGGGCTTTATCTCTGTCTGGACTACAATCATAATCCGATTGCGCGTCGTATTGTATTGGTGAAACAGTCGGATAGTACGGATGTTAATCAGTTTCTGGAGATGGAAGGGTGTCTGGTTCCGCGGGCGGAATTGACTCCGGAATTGGAGGTGTACTATAATTATACGTGTCAGGAGGGAGATTATATCAAAACGTGCACGGTGCCTTCACCTAAGTTGGATGAGACGGATTTGGAGAGAGAGAAGAAGATGTTGAAGATTTAAAGACAAACAACAATAAAAAAAGATCCCGGATGAAAATTGGTTTTTAAAACCTTTTTCATCCGGGATGATTCTTTTTATATGTTTTCTCTATCTTTCTATTGTTATATTCGCTAGAAGAAGAATCGCAAAATATCATTGAAGTTAGCCCATATCAACAGACCGAAGAGCAGAATCATACCGGTCATCTGGGCGTATTCCATAAACTTGTCGCTCGGTTTGCGGCGGGCTATCATCTCGTAGAAGAGGAAGAGCACGTGGCCACCGTCTAATGCGGGGATAGGGAGGATGTTCATGAAAGCCAGGATGATGGAAAGGAAGGCTGTCATATACCAGAACTGGTGCCAGTCCCAGGTAGCGGGGAAGATGCTGCCGATCGTTCCGAAGCCGCCCAACTGTTTGGCTCCTTCTTTCGAGAAGAGGTATTTCATGTTTCCTACATAGCCTTTCAGGGTTTTCACACCGAGGGAGACACCTGCGGGGAAGGATTCAAAGAAAGCATATTCTTTTTTTACCATAGGGAGCAGACGGTCTGTGACGAGACAGGCGGTTACACCCATCAGGTAGGCGGAGTCTACACGCATACTTAGCGTGTCTGTTGCACCGTTACGCACATAAGTCAGCGTGATTAGACGCGGATCTATGCTGTCTTTGAGCAGGGTTGCTTCGTTTTTCTTACGTTCTGCCATCGCTTCTTTGAAGTCGGAGAAAGAGATCGGTGTTCCGTTCAGGGCGATGATGCTGTCACCTGCCTGGATTCCTGCTTGTGCGGCAGGAGAGTTCACCATTACGCTGTCTATAACGTACGGGAAACGGTAGGAGGCGAAGCGGACACTGTCTGCCAAGAGGCGTTGCATCAGGTCTTCCGGGATATAGACGGAGGCTTTTGCCCCGTTACGGATGACGCTTACTTCGCGTGCATCGGCAATCTGGCTCAACATGTCGCCGTCATAACGTTCGAAAGGAACACCGTCGGCAGAAAGGAGGATATCACCGTCCTGGAAACCTACCGCTTTGGCAGTCTCGTTGAATTCCATACCAAGAGGGGCTTCCTGTACCTTTATATATTGGTCGCCCCATGCAAAAAGAATCATGGAGTAGATGAACAGTGCCAACAGGAAGTTGAACAGTACGCCACCCACCATTATCAGCAGACGTTGCCACGCCGGCTTGGAACGGAACTCCCACGGTTGTTCGGGTTGTTTCATCTGTTCGGTATCCATCGACTCATCAATCATGCCGGCTATTTTGACATAACCGCCCAATGGCAACCAGCCTACTGCATACTCTGTGTCACTTTTCTTGGGTTTGAACTTAAAAAGGGTGAACCAAGGGTCAAAAAATAAGCAGAATTTTTCTACACGCACCTTAAACAAACGGGCAAAAAGAAAATGCCCGCCTTCATGAACGATAACGAGCAAGGATAAGCTCATAATCAATTGCAGGGCACGAATCAAAAATGTTTCCATATAGTCTATTTACAGTTTAAAGCCTTCAACTAATTCTCTACCGAAGAGAGGATATAAAGGCTATTTTCAATTTATATTAATACTAATCAATTTCTTTATTTTCTTTGTTCATCAATGGGATGAAGCGGATCATATCAGACTGGCTGCTATTTTCCTTGCTTCCGCATCCGTAGCTACATAATCGTCGTATGTCGGATTGGCGATGAAGGCAACCCGTTCCATTGTTTTCTCTATTACGTCGCTCATGCCGAGGAAGCTGATGTCGTCTTTTAGGAAAGAGGCTACCACTACTTCATTGGCAGCATTGACGATACAGGGCATATTCCCTCCGCGGTACATCGCTTCGTAGGCGAGTGCCAGGTTGCGGAACCGTTTCGTATCGGGTTGCTCAAACGTCAGATTCGTGCATTGGGAGAAATCGAGTCTGTCGAAAGAAGAGCTGATACGGTCGGGGTAGGAGAATGCGTACTGGATGGGCAGGCGCATATCCGGCATCCCAAGTTGTGCCTTGACAGCTCCGTCTTCAAACTGCACCATCGAGTGAATGACTGATTGCGGATGCACCACCACTTCGATCTGGCTGGGCTGAACACCAAACAACCATTTGGCTTCGATCACCTCAAAACCTTTATTCATCATGGAAGCGGAGTCGATTGTGATTTTTGCTCCCATTTCCCAGTTGGGATGTTTCAAGGCTTGCGTCTTTGTGACGGATTTCAGCTGTTCCAGGGTGCAAGTGCGGAACGGACCTCCGGAGGCTGTCAATATCACTTTCTCGATCGGGTTACCCACTTCTCCCGCTAAACACTGAAAAACAGCAGAGTGTTCAGAGTCTACCGGCAGAATCGGAGTGCGATATTGTTGTGCCAACTGATTAATCAGTTCGCCCGCTACTACCAATGTTTCTTTATTGGCCAACGCAATCGCTTTCTTGGCGCGGATGGCGTTGATGGTTGGTTTTAGTCCGGCATAACCGACCATGGCTGTCAACACCATGTCGATGGGGCCTGCTTCTACAATCTGACAGATAGCGTCTGTGCCTGCGTACACTTTGATAGGCAGGTCGCTCAATGCTTCTTTCAGTTCGGAATACTTTTCTTCGTTGGCTATCACTACCACTTCCGGCTGGAACTTCCGTGCCTGGGCAATCAGTAGTTCCACGCGGTTGTTGGCTGTCAGCGCATAGGCTTCGTACAGGTCGGGATGTTCTTCGATGACTTGCAGAGCCTGCGTCCCGATGGAGCCTGTTGAGCCTAGGATAGCTATTTGTTTTTTCTTTTTGTTAGTCTCTATATTCATTTTTCTATTATCACTTAAAATACGATGTATTTTTCGGGATTTACCGGATGACCTTTATACCAAAGTTCGAAATGGAGGTGCGGCCCTGTACTAAGTGTGCCGCTGTTTCCTACCAGAGCGATGGCTTCCCCTCCTTTCACGCGTTCACCTTCCTTTTTCAGGAGGGAGCCGCAGTGTTTATAGATTGAAATTAAATCCTGGTTATGTTGTACGCCAATCAGATAACCTGTCTCGGCGGTGTATGTACTTAGGATGACGGTCCCGTCCATGGTTGCCAATACACTTTCGTTGGGATTGGCGGCGATGTCGGTGCCGTAATGTTTCTTCTCGGCATTGAAGTGGTCGGACACCATACCTCGTGTCGGACGGTATAAAATGAGTCCGGTCACGTCCGGTTGGGAAGTGATGGAGGTCAGGTTATATTTTTCATTCTCTTCATACTGACGGCGGAATTCTTCTTCCCGTTTGGTACGTTCCATCAGTGTGTCTTCGCGGGCAGTGGTCAGTGAATCGAGTGTCTGCACGCTGTCGATGGATACTTTTCCACTGAAGATATCCTGAATGTTCATGATGTAAAGATTCTGCTTGTTGAGCACTTGTTGTAAAGAGTCTACACGCAGGGCATTGTCCACGATTTGTGTACGGACTTCACTGTTCATGTATCCGGGAAGGTAGTTGCGCAGCGGGGTGAAGGTGATGATGCAGGAAGCGATCAGGAAAAGTACCGCCAGCACGCAAAGTAATACGGAAAGTCCATTGAGCTTGGATACGCGAAGTCCGACAATTTCTTCAAGTGTATTTTCATTAACGATCGTTAGTTTATACTTGAACTTGAAATTTTTCCAGAAAGCTTTACTTCGTCTTCTCTTTGGCATCTCGGGTATTTACTGTTTTTACTATTTACTATTTACTATTTTCAGTGGATGAGCGGCTCATCGTTTTATTCGTTCTCACCGGTCATCTTCCAATTCCTCCAGATTGAGCAACCCTTCGGGAAGTTCCACCGTGATGAGTTTCTGTTTCTGGTCTATTCCTACGATAAATTCCTCCTGGGCGGGAACGAGCAGTTCCTCTTCTTCCGCTCCTTCAACCACGAAAAGGGTGTTTACCGTAGTGGTATCTACATCTATGACTTCTCCCAGAAGTCCGTGATGGATGTCTTCCATCTGGAAACCGATGAAGAAGTTCCAGGACAGTTCGCCGTCTTCCGCTTCTTCGGCGTGTTTCACGGGGAAGTAGACTTCAATGTTGGTGAACATTCGGGCACGTTCGGCACTGTCGACTCCTTCCAGTTTCATCAAGGCGGTGGAGTCTGAACGGAAACGGTATTCTTCGATGAAGAAAGGCACGAAGATGCCATCGAGCAGGCATATCAGGTAATCACAGTCGACACGGTCGAAAATGTCGTCCGTGAAGGTAAACTGCAATTCGCCGTGAATGCCGTGCGGTTTATTGAACAATCCTATCTTGTATACTTCTTCTTTCTTTATCATATCCGGGTGATTCTGGCTCCGATAGCGTTCAGACGTCCTTCGATGTTCTGATAACCACGGTCTATCTGTTCGATGTTACTAATGGTACTGGTTCCTTCGGCGCTCATGGCGGCAATCAGAAGGGCGATACCGGCACGTATATCCGGTGAGGTCAGGCGGGTACCGCGCAGCTTGAAGCCGTGGTTGTGTCCGATGACTACGGCGCGGTGAGGGTCGCAGAGAATGATCTGTGCACCCATGTCGATCAGCTTGTCCACAAAGAACAGGCGGCTTTCGAACATTTTCTGATGAATCAGTACGCTGCCTTTGGCTTGTGTGGCTACAACGAGCATTACACTTAGCAAGTCGGGAGTCAGTCCCGGCCAGGTAGCGTCGGCTATCGTCATGATGGAGCCGTCGATAAATGATTCTATCTGGTATGTTTCCTGTGCGGGAACGTAAATATCGTCTCCTCTCTGTTCGAGCTTGATGCCCAGGCGGCGGAAGCTCTCGGGGATGATTCCAAGATTCTCGTAAGAAACATTCTTGATGGTAATTTCGCTTTTCGTCATTGCCGCCATGCCGATGAAACTGCCGACTTCAATCATGTCAGGCAGTACGGTGTGTTGCGTGCCGTGCAGCTCTTCCACACCTTCGATGGTGAGCAGGTTGGATGCGATACCGCTGATTTTGGCTCCCATCCGGTTGAGTAACCGGCAGAGTTGTTGCACGTAAGGTTCGCAAGCGGCATTATAAATAGTGGTAGTACCTTTAGCAAGCACGGCAGCCATGACGATGTTGGCTGTTCCGGTGACAGATGCTTCGTCCAGTAACATATAGCTTCCCTGAAGTCTGTCGGCCGTTATTTCGTAGATACCCCGCCCTTCGTCGTAGCGGAAGTCCGCCCCTAAATTCTGAATACCTACAAAGTGAGTGTCCAAACGGCGGCGACCGATTTTATCTCCTCCCGGCTTGGAAATCAATGCCTTGCCGAAACGTGCCACCATGGGACCTATAAGCATCACAGAGCCTCGCAGACTGGAACATTTCTTCAGGAATTCATCGCTTTCCAGATAAGCCAGGTCTACATTTTCTGCTTTAAAACTATAAGAATCAATGCCTTTCTTTGCAACCGTTACTCCCATCTCCCGCAAGAGCTGAATCAGGTTGTTGACATCAAGAATGTCAGGTATATTGTTCACCGTTACTTCCTCTGCAGTCAGCAACGTGGCACAGATTATCTGCAAAACTTCGTTTTTAGCTCCTTGCGGATGAATTTCTCCGCAAAGCCGATGTCCTCCCTCAATCACAAATGAAGCCATTAATTTTAAGTATTAAGTATCAAGTATTAAACACCAATTATCAATTTTAAGTATCAAGTATTAAGTATCAAGTCTCAAACGCCAATAAGCAACCTCGATTAATACTTAATACCTAATACTTATTTTAATATCTTCTCTTATTGTTCTGACGATTGTTGGTATAGTTCGTCTTCGGACGGTAGTTCTGGTTCAGGCGTTCTGCCATCAGCCGGACGATATCGTCGGTCATTTGGAGTTCCCCGTTGGACAGTTCGTACAGGTCTTCGGCAATTTTTTTGTCGTCCACTGTATCTTTGTTCCATGCCAAGTAATCCTTTTTCATGTGGTTGCAGATAAGGGCAATCAGGTTTCTCTTTTCGTTTCCTTCAGGGAATTCGATCGCTTTTTTTATCAGTACTTCCAGCGTATGTCCGTAGTGACGGTAACGCATACGGGCAGTGGAGTAGGGGATATGGTCCGGGCGGGTCACCAGATTGTCCTTGCGGATGATTTCATACGGATAGTCAATATCCAGCTCAAAATCCGGACATGATAGCCAGGTGGTCCCAAAGCTTGTGCTTGAAATCGGGTACATCACGCAAATGGGGGAAC
>ENA-OPZZ01000974-OPZZ01000974.1-human-gut-metagenome-genome-assembly--contig:-NODE-974-length-19824-cov-3.822562_pt1 | contig 19824 bp, 15 predicted proteins | sample MGYA00242487_ERZ504511 | MGnify/ENA primary metagenome ERZ504511 (study PRJEB26092, sample SAMD00036241) | human gut metagenome | host: Homo sapiens | study: EMG produced TPA metagenomics assembly of... | reverse complement strand
TGACACTACGAAAATAGGAAGCTGTTAATTCATTATGAATGAGACTATAAAGGAATTAAAGTTTGAGGGCAGGTAGCCCAACAAAATCAACGTCAATTTAGATAGAACCCTGCTAAGAATTAGTTTTTGCAGGGTTTTATTGTTTCCGGACATTCATAGTCAAGAGAAACGCAAATTTGCTGTGAAAAGAAGCTGTGAAGTTGATGTTTAAGAAATAAATCTTTAAACAAGCTGTATAAGCTTGTTTAGCAGAAAAGAGAAACAGGTTTTATTGCTCAAGCGAGCATAAAACCTGTTTCTTTTATTTCTCTAAATCGGGCAGAGGATTATTCTTCTGCTTTAATTGATTCGTCGATTACTTTAATTTTTTGTAATACCAGTTCCAAGTCTGCTTTCAACTTGTCTACCTTGCGGTTCAGTTCCGTCAACAGGCTGCTGCCTTTCTTGGAAGTAGAAGTTAGGAAGCCCAGATTGTTCTCATAAGTCTGAAGTTCATTCTTCATATTCTCATAAGTACGTACCAGTTTCTCGCGTTCTCTATATAAAGATTGAGTGCCGCCCCCCTGGATATTGCTAATGTTCGAACGGAAGTTGCTTAACTTCTTGTTGGAAGCATTGATGTTGAAACGGTCGAATAACTGATCGATCAATCCGTGATATTGCTTGTATAGCTTATCTTTTTCTTTGAACGGCACATGACCGATAGAGTTCCATTCCTTCATCAAATCCCGAACCAGATTGCTTGCTTCTTCGGTATCCATGTTCTCATCGATAGCGGATAACTTTTCGATCAATGCTTTCTTCTTTTCCATATTCTCTGTTTCGACAGAGCGTTGTGAAGAAGTGGCCTTGTTCTTTTGCTCAAAGAAGTAGTCGCAAGCTGTGATAAACCGTTTCCAGATTGCATCCGAGTGTTTTTTGGCAACCGGTCCGATGGTCTTCCATTCTTTTTGAAGTTTGGTCAGTGCATCGGCAGTTACTTTCCAGTCTGTACTGTCTTTCAAGGCTTCCGCTTTTTCGCAGAGCGCTTTTTTCTTTTCCAGATTCTCGTTCATTCCTTCTTTCAGACTTTTGAAGAATTCTCCTTTCTTCTTGAAGAAATCATCGCAGGCATGGCGGAAACGCTCGAAGATCTTCACATTCATCTTTTGCGGCGCAAAACCGATAGTTTTCCATTTGTTTTGCAGGGCAATCACTTCCTGGGTCTTGTTTTCCCAGGCAGAGAATGTTTTTAGTTCATCATACTCAATCGCTTCAACGATTTCGCAGATGACGGTCTTTTGATCCAAATTATGCTGTTCGGCTTCTTTCAACGATTCGAAGTGCTGCTGATGGCGGCGGTTGACAGCGGTAGAAGCTGCTTTAAACCGATTCCAGATTTCATCACGCAGTTCTTTGGCTACCGGACCTGTATCGCGGAACTCCTGATGCAACTTCTGAAGTTGGTGGAAAGCGGAAACAACATCTTCCTCGTCAGCCAACTTTTCGGCAGCTTCGCAGAGATGCGTTTTGATTTCTAGATTCTTTTTGAAGTCATATTCGCGGAATTCATTGTTCAGTTTCAATAAATCGTAGAACTTCTCTACATATAATTGATAGTTTTTCCAAAGTTCATTCACTTTACCTTGCGGCACCAGTTTTGTGTCATTCCATTGCTGTTGCAGCTTCTTGAACTCCGTATAAGATTTGTTGGCGTCATCTCCGGATTCCACCAATTCTTTCAGTTCTTCAATAATGGAAAGTTTCACTTGCAGGTTTTCTTCCTTCTGGCGTTCCAACTCGGCAACCTGTTTACTGCGTTTTTCCTTGATAACCCCATCAGGCGTTTGAATTCTTCTTCCGTCGGGTCCTCTTCGGCAACAAAATCTTCAATGTTTCCACCGTTGTCTGTAAACTGTACCTTAGCAGCTTCCAACTCGGCATTATGTAACTTGTAGAATGATTGTTTCAGATTGTCAATTTCCTGCTTGTTCGCATTTTCGGCATCTTGCGCAAGCTCTTTCAGCTGGTTTAGTACATCTTCCTTAGTGGCAGGTTTAGGGGCTGCTTCGGGTTGAACTTCGGCAGTAACTTCTTCAGTCGGAGTCTCTGTAATAGCTTCAGAAACCTCGACTGTTTTCTTTTCTTCTTCTAATTCCCCTTGGTTCAAGGGTTGATTAGTGTCATGAGCGTCCATCATTGTATATTAGTTTTGGGTCACAAATTAATGAAATAAAACGATTACTTCATACTATTTTGCTTATTTTTTTTGTTTATCGTGTTTTTATGACAATAAAACGGTTATTCCCATGTACAACATCATTCCGATGATGTCATTTGTAATGGCTATAAACGGACCTGTTGCAATGGCTGGATCGATTTTGAACTTCTCCAGCGTCATCGGTACCAGTGTCCCGAAAATAGAAGCGAACATTACCACGGCAAACAGGCTGATGGATACGGAATAGGTGACCGTAGCCGTTGCGCCGAACCTGATAAAGTTGTAGGTGTATACTAATAAGGAGATAATAGTGGCATTAATTAAAGCTACTACCGATTCCTTGGTAATCTGCTTGAAGGTATTTTTAGCGTCCAGCGAGCTGTTTGCCAAACCCTGTACGATGATTGCCGAAGATTGTGTTCCGACATTTCCTCCTGTACCACCGATTAGCGGGATGTACAGTGCCATTTCGGGATGGGCAGCAAAGGTGGAGTCGAAATTACCCAATATCATAGAGTTGCCGATTCCGCCGATCATACCGATTAATAACCAGGGGAGGCGGGCGGTGGTCTGTCTCAATACATTATCGTCTGTTTCTACGTCCTGCGAAAGACCGGATGCCAACTGATAGTCACGTTCCGACTGCTCACGGACTTCATCCATGACGTCGTCGACGGTGATTTGTCCCACAAGCCGACCGATACTGTCGACAACGGGGATAGCCACCAAGTCATACTTCTCAATCGCCTGTACTACCTCGTCAATGGGAGTATCTACGTGTACCGAAATCGGATCTTTCTGCATCACGTGTTTCACTTTCGATACAGAAGGGGAAGTAATCATCTTTTTGAGCGGGAAGATACCTCGCAGACGTTCGTCATCGTCAATGACATATACATAATAGATTTTCGTCCAGTTCTTCCGCCTGTTGGCGCATCTCTTTCAGGCATTCGGGCATACTCCAGTTCTCATTGACAAGCACCATTTCCGTACCCATTAAACCACCGGCCGTATTTTCGTCATATTTCAACAAATCGACGATGTCTCCGGCTTGTTCGATGTCCTCGATGTGCGAAAGAATCTCTTCCTGTTTGTCCTCGTCCAGTTCACGCATCAGGTCTACGGCGTCGTCCGTATCCATGTAGTCCACAAACCGCTTGGCGATTGTTTCGGAAGGAAGCATATCGAGAAGTTCCTTACGGGCGTCCTCATCCATTTCGACGAGTACGTCGGCGGCGGTTTCGTTATTGAGTAGTCGATAGACGAACTTGGCTTCTTCCGGGTTCAGATCGTTGCACAATTCGGCGATGTCGGCCGGGTGTAGGTCGGCGAGAAGCTCTTTTACCTGGTCGGCGTCTTTTTGCTCAATCAGGTGTTTAACGTTGTCAATGTATTCCTCGTTCATCTGCTTGTCAATTACAAATTACGAATTACAACTTACGGCTGAAGGTTCATCTCTTTCAGCGCTATTTCCACTTTATTGGTCTGATCGATAAATTCTTCTACCGATAGCTGTTCCGGGCGTTTATTGAATAATGTGTCTTCTGTGAGCGGACACTCTTTTCCCAGAATCGGCTTAATAGAGTTGCGCAACGTTTTGCGCCGTTGATTAAAAGTCGTTTTCACAACCTGCTTGAACAACTTTTCGTCGCAGCCAAGCTCCTGCGTATCATTGCGTGTCATGCGGATAACGGCGCTTTTTACTTTGGGCGGCGGGTTGAATACGTGTTCGCTGACGGTGAACAGATATTCTACCTTATACCATGCCTGTATCAATACGCTGAGGATACCGTAAGTTTTGCTGCCCGGTCCGGCGGCAATACGTTCGGCTACTTCCTTTTGGATCATGCCCGTACAACAGGGGATAATATCCTTGTTATCCAACATTTTAAAGAATATCTGACTGGAGATATTATACGGGTAATTACCAGTCAGTACGAAAGGCTTGCCGTCGAACAGCCGGTGGAGATTCATTTTCAGGAAGTCGTCCTCGATGATATGATCTTCCAGCGACGGATAAGCTTCGCGAAGATAGGCAACCGACTCATAGTCAACTTCTACGACCTTTATCAACCGGTCTTTTTTCACCAAAAACTGGGTCAATACTCCCATGCCCGGTCCCACCTCCAAAATAGGCAGTTCAGGGAAGGTGTCGACAGTATCGGCAATATCTTGCGCAACTTTCAGATCTTTCAGAAAGTGTTGTCCGAGAAACTTTTTAGGCTTTACTAATTTCATTTACCAACTAAATAATTACTTTTGCAGTCGACAAAGGTAATTCTTTTAAATGAAGAACGTACCACTATTTATTAAAAAATAAATGATGTGTCAGCGAAGCTAATGAAGAATTAAGGATGAAGAAACTATTAAAAAAGACGCTGAAACTGATATTACCGGTTGTTTTAGGCGGCTTTATCTTATTCTGGGTGTATCGCGACTTTGATTTTACAAAAGCGGGCGATGTATTATTACACGGTACAAATTGGTGGTGGATGCTCTTCTCATTAGTGTTCGGGGTGTTCGCGCAAGTCTTTCGTGGATGGCGGTGGAGGCAGACACTGGAACCGTTGGACGCTTTCCCGAAAAAGAGCGATTGCGTGAATGCTATCTTCATTTCTTATGCCGCCAGTCTGGTAGTTCCCCGGATTGGGGAAGTGAGCCGCTGCGGGGTCTTGGCGAAATATGATAACGTCTCGTTTGCCAAGTCGTTGGGAACAGTCGTTACGGAGCGATTGGTCGATACATTGACGATTCTTCTCATCACAGGCATCACAGTCTTGCTTCAATTACCGATATTCGTCACCTTTCTTCAACAGACCGGAACAAAAATCCCTTCTCTTGTTCATCTCCTGACTTCGGTATGGTTTTATATCATCCTGTTTTGTTTTATCGGTGTGGCGATCCTTCTTTATTATTTAAGAAAAACGCTGTTCTTCTATGAACGGGTGAAAGGCTTTGTACTTAATATATGGGAGGGGATTATGTCTTTAAAGGGAGTACGCAACATTCCTCTCTTTATTTTTTATACACTGGCCATTTGGGCGTGTTATTTTCTCCATTTCTATTTCACATTCTATTGTTTCGCCTTTACGGCACATTTAGGAATTCTGGCAGCATTGGTCATGTTTGTAGGTGGTACGTTTGCCGTGATTGTGCCTACTCCCAACGGGGCGGGACCGTGGCATTTCGCTATCATTTCTATGATGATGCTTTATGGGGTAAATGTGACGGATGCCGGAATCTTTGCCCTGATTGTGCATGGTATTCAAACCTTTCTGGTTGTTCTGTTGGGTATCTATGGCTTTGCTGCCCTGTCGTTCACTAACAGACATCGAGGGTGAAATTTTAGCTAAAAGTGTGTATTCTTAAATGTTTTTGCTGACGTCCTTTGCCATCTGAAAACTTTTCCATAACTTGGCACTGTTTAATTATTAGATTTAAAATCGTTTTAAAATATTTATTATGAGTACCATTCTTTCTTTAGCTCCACAAAACGTGTGGAAGCATTTTTATTCGTTGACACAGATTCCTCGTCCGTCAGGACACATGGGAAAAAATAACAGAATTTCTTCTAGGTTTCGGAAAAGGTTTGGGTCTGGAGTCTTTTGTAGACGAAGCAGGTAATGTAATTATCCGTAAACCGGCGACTCCGGGTATGGAAAACCGGAAAGGTGTAATTCTTCAGGCGCACATGGATATGGTTCCGCAGAAGAACAACGATACTGTACACGATTTTGAAAAAGATCCGATTGAAACTTATATAGACGGTGACTGGGTAAAGGCAAAAGGTACTACTTTGGGTGCGGACAACGGACTGGGAGTAGCTGCCATCATGGCCGTGCTGGAAGCAAAAGACCTGAAACACGGCCCTCTGGAAGCTCTTGTCACTAAAGACGAAGAAACCGGCATGTACGGTGCATTTGGCTTGAAGCCGGGTACCCTGAACGGTGAAATCCTTTTGAATCTGGATTCCGAAGATGAAGGTGAATTGTATATCGGTTGTGCCGGAGGTATGGACGTAACTGCTACCCTGGAATATAAGGAAGTAGCTCCCGAAGCAGGAGATATCGCAGTGAAAGTTACTTTGAAAGGATTACGCGGCGGACATTCGGGATTGGAAATCAATGAAGGACGTGCCAATGCCAATAAGTTGCTGGTTCGTTTCGTTCGTGAAGCGGTTGCCAGCTATGAAGCCCGTTTGGCTAGCTGGGAAGGTGGTAATATGCGTAATGCTATCCCACGTGAAGCACATGCGGTTATTACCATTCCGGCTGAAAATGAAGAAGAACTGCTGGGCTTGGTGAAATACTGCGAAAACCTGTTCAACGAAGAATATTCAGCTATTGAAACTCCGATCAGTTTTACGGCTGAACGTGTAGAACTTCCTGCCGGTGAAGTACCTGAAGAAATTCAGGACAATCTGATTGATGCAATCTTTGCTTGTCAGAACGGTGTGACACGTATGATCCCTACTGTTCCAGATACGGTAGAAACTTCTTCCAACCTTGCTATTATAACGATTGGTGAAGGAAAGGCAGCCATTAAGATTCTGGCTCGCAGTTCAAGCGATAGCATGAAAGAATATCTGACTACCAGCCTGGAGTCTTGTTTCTCTATGGCAGGGATGAAGGTAGAGATGACAGGCGGATATTCCGGTTGGCAACCTGATGTAAATTCTCCGATTTTGCATGCGATGAAGTCATCCTATAAACAACAGTTTGGTGTAGAACCTGCAGTGAAAGTGATTCACGCTGGCTTGGAATGTGGTATTATCGGTGCTATTATTCCGGGATTGGACATGATTTCTTTTGGTCCGACTTTGCGTTCACCGCATTCACCGGACGAAAGAGCGTTGATTCCTACCGTACAGAAGTTCTATGACTTCCTGGTGGCAACTTTGGAGCAAACTCCAATGAAATAACGTATTTCTCTTTATATAAATATTCTCCTATTATATAATAGGTGACCATAGTGAAGGCACGGATGATATTTCATCTGTGCCTTTTTTCATATTTATTGCAGCGTATATTACAATTCTGCTTTATAACAAATAAATTAATTGATGCAAATCAAGAAATATGCTATAAAACATAAATTTCTCTCTTTTTTAGATCAATGTATAAACAAAGGCTGTATTTTTGTGTTGTAAAACATGTAATTAGGAGGATAACAAAATGAAAAGTTTAAAAAGATTGTTTAGAAAGATCGGCGAAGCCGATGTACATGTTTGGGGATATTCAACAATTAATACCAAACCAAACAAGTAAGTTTTATTTTTTAGTTTTCAGGAATTAGTAATTTAAAAGGTTTAAAGATTATGGCAAAGAAAATGGGTTCTTTAGTTAGAAAAATCCTTAGTGAAGTAGGTCGTAATGAAATGCTTTCATGGGGGTACAGAATTGAGAAATGAGAACAAGTACATTAACTAAGTTTAGAGTGGGGATACGTTATTAAATACGATATCCCCATTTTTTATATCTAAAATTTTATATAGAGTTGTTTTAGCTAACAACTGTGGCGGGGGATCTGTTTCAGTGTCAGTTCCTCCTTTAATTTCTGTGTTTGGGTACACTGTCTTTTGCCACTTGGGCTGGAATGTATCACATGCGAGTTTGGCTGATTTTACTATCACACCCTCACCGAAACACTTGAAAGCCTTTGTTCATCGATGTTACAAAGGGTGAGGGTAACTGTGATTGTAGGGTGAGGGTAATTTTTACTCTCACCCTACAATTATACCTGTAATAAGTGCTTAATAGCTGATTTATAGTAAGTTGTATGCTGATTTGTCTGGTACTAATACATGAAAGATGATGTATTTGTGTCTGATAACTGGCGTAATATTATCTGGAATAACAGGCTGAACGAGATAATAGATACGGATGAATTAATTGTATTCCGTAAGGTTTCGATTGGCTTCTCCATAGGGGAAAATCAGTTTCAAGCTTGTGAACAGTTTGTTTCATACGCTTGAAACACTTAGTTTCAAGGTATTAAACACTTAGTTTTCCGGTGTGAAACTGGTAGTTTCATTACTTGAAACTGTTGGTCTCAAGGCATAAAACAGCTTATTCACCGGCATGAACAAGCCATTTTATGTAGAGGTGCTGCAAATTATTGAGTGTCTTCTATGAATATGCCCGGATTCTTATAAACGAGACAGTGTGTAAGATACCTCTATCTTGCACGCATCTGCAACGGTATCTTGCACTGCTTCAAATACTTGTATATCAGTTGACTATCGCTGGTTTAGTGTAAGGTGCAAGATACTTTTGCATTTATGAACTTGTAAGAGATAGGTGAATCTTATTGCAGAAGATAAACTTTTCAATTAAATAATAAACCGAGTGGCAGTTTTTGGACTTTTTATTTTATTCCAGAGCGAGTTGATTAATAGGCTAATGTTTATACAATATGGTATGGGGCTGATAGCTTGATAAAAGCTTTTTTTAAGCTAAAAAGTACAAATCTTTAAACTTTATTTCCTTACTTTGTTATTTATAAGAGTGAGACTTATAGCAAACTTAAACTAGAAAGATTATGAAAGTAAAGCAAATTTGTATGATGGTGCTGCTATGGTTGGGAGTGATTCCGGCGGTACAGGCACAAACTTTCGACAAATTATGGAAAGAAGTGGAGCAAGCGGAGAAAAAGAGCTTGCCTAAGACTGTGATAAAACTGACTGATGAGATTTATCAGAAAGGGGAAAAAGAGAAAAACTCTCCACAAATGCTCAAAGCATATACGTGGCGGATGAAATATCGGGAAATGTTGAATCCCGACAGTCTTTACGCTGATTTGAAAGGACTGGAACAATGGGTGAAACAGACTGACCAACCAATGGATCGCGCCATCCTACACTCTTTGATAGCGGGAATCTATGCAGATTATGCAGCCAGCAATCAGTGGCAACTCCGCCAACGGACAGAAATCGTAGACCAGACACCTGCTACCGATATGCGTGAATGGACAGCCAATATGTTCATCGAAAAAGTGCGGACAAATATAAAGGAGGCATTGGCCGATTCTGTATTGCTGCTCAAAACGTCCTCACGCGGCTATATTCCTTTTGTAGAACTGGGGGAAACGAGCGAATACTATCACCATGATATGTATCATTTATTGGCTTCCCGTAGCATTGAAGCACTGCAACGGGTGGAAGAATTGAGTAACAGGATTACTAATGACGGTACTGTGAATCCGGTCAAACAAGATATAATAGCTATTTATGGGAATATGATTCCCGCTTATAAAGCAACCGGATTAAAAGAAGGTTATGTGTTGACAGCACTTAACTACCTGGAATGGAGATGGAATGCTGATCGGAATATTCGACCTCTGCAGGCTAAGGGCGAACTTCCGGTACTGACGGAAGATACTTATCTGAAAGCTTTGAACACATTGAAAAGCAAGTATGCTTCCGAACCGATCTGTGCCGAAGTCTATTTGGCAGAAGCCCGGTATACTATTGGAAAACAACAGCAGCTCAATGCATTGCAGCTTTGCGATGAGGCAATCCGCCTTTATCCAGGCTATCGCAGAATCAATGCTTTGAAGAATCTTCGGGAAGAGATATTGGCTCCTTATTTGAATGTTAATGCATCCGATTTGGCTTTTCCGAACGAAGAGATAGAATTAAGGGTCTCACACAAAAATCTGGATGGTTTCACTGTCCGTCTTTATCAGGCGAAGAAACTGATAAAGGAACAACATTACGCTGTGCTTCGTCCGAAAGATTATCAGACGCAGGACACTGTGTTTACATTCAAAGCTCCTGAACTTGGATCTTACGTGATGCGTATCATACCGGATATTCGTGCGAAGAGAGATAGTGAAAGCAAGTTTGATGTAACACGTTTCAAAGTGCTGACATGCCGTTTGCCGGACAAACAGTATCAAGTGGTGACGCTGGATGGACAGACAGGGTATCCTATTCCCCATGCGAAAGTGACGATGTACAGTAATGACGAAAAAGTGTTGCAGGAGTTTACGACAAACGAAGAGGGTAAGGTCGTATTTCCCTGGAAATCCGAATACCGCTATCTGAAAGCTTCCAAGGGGACGGATACGGCAATGCCGAAACAAGGCATTTATGCAGGAAGTTACGGATATTACGGCGACGAAGATAAAGTGACTGAAAATATGACTTTATTGACCGACCGTTCTTTGTATCGTCCCGGACAGACTGTGTATGTGAAGGGAATTGCTTATTCTCAACAATCGGATACGGCGAATGTACTTCCGAACAAGGAATATACGGTGACTTTATTGGATGTAAACAATCAGGAAGTAGGGCAGAAGTCGGTACGTACCAATGAGTTCGGTTCGTTTACCACCGATTTCGCATTGCCTTCGGCCTGTCTGAACGGAATGTTTTCTTTGAAAGCGGGAAGAGGCCGTACAAGCATTCGGGTAGAAGATTATAAACGTCCGACATTTGATATCACTTTTGAAAAGCAACAAGGAAGTTACAAACTGGGTGATGAGGTACAGGTGAAGGGTAAGGTACAATCTTATAGTGGTGTGCTGCTTCAGGATCTTCCGGTGAAATATACGGTAAAGCGTTCTGCATACAGCCTTTGGCGGTTTGCGGAATCTGTGCAGATTGCTTCCGGTGAAGTGATGGCCAATGAGAATGGAGAATTCACGATACCGGTTCGTTTGCAGGAAAGTGACTCTTATAAGAATAATGATAAGGTATATTATCGTTATTCCATTGAGGCCACTGTTACCAATGTGGCAGGTGAAACACAATCTTCTACGGACGTGATTTCGGCAGGAAACCGTTCGTTGATTTTGCAGGTGGAATTGCAAGATAAGACTTGCAAGGATCAACCCTTCGAAACAATGTTTAAAGTGCAGAACCTGAATGGACAACCTGTGGAGGTGAAGGGGAATTATTACTTGTACCCTGCCAAAGACAAGGACTTTAAGCAGTTGGAAGAGAAACCGGTTGCAACGGGAACCTTTACTTCTAATGAAGACATGACGCTCGACTGGAAGAATCTTCCATCGGGACCTTATGTGCTGAAAGCATCAGTGAAAGATAATCAGGGCAAGGAAGTGACTGCTGACACCAACACGATTCTTTTCTCTGTTGAGGACAAACGTCCGCCTGTAGAAACGACGATGTGGTTCTATGGTGCAAATACGGAATTTGATGCTGCCCATCCGGCCGTGTTCTGTTTCGGTACGTCGAAAAAAGATGCTTATGTGATGATGAATGTATTTTCCGGTGATAAATTGCTGGAGAGCAAGACGTTGAATTTGTCAGATACGATTGTACGTTTCGAGTATCCATATCGGGAAAGTTATGGGGATGGTGTCTTTGTGAATCTCTGTATGGTGAGGGACGGACAGGTTTATCAGGAACAGGTGCGGCTGACCAAACGGATTCCTGATAAGACACTGACTATGAAGTGGGAAGTGTTCCGTGATAAATTGCGTCCGGGACAAAAGGAAGAATGGAAGCTGACGATTAAAACGCCGCAAGGACAAGCTGCTAACGCGGAAATGCTGGCAACGATGTATGATGCTTCCTTGGATAAAATATGGAATCGGCAACAGAATTTCCAAATCTATTATAACCAGATTGTCCCATATTCTAACTGGATGAGTGGATATTCCGGCAATAATTCATTCAACTACTGGTGGAATACGAAGAGTCTCAAAGTGCCATCACTGGAGTATGACCATTTTGTGATGCTATCGGACTATTATAATAATGGAAGAGATTTGGGTGAAGTAATAGTGAGAGGATATGGCTTGACGAGAAAGTTGACGGTGACAGGTAGCGTTTCGACATTGGACGTTGCAACTTTAAGGAGTAATGCGCCAAAGATGAAATCGGCTATGGCTGCTGATGCCATGACTAATGTTGAATTTCAATCGGAAATGATACCCACGGGAGAAAAAGCGGATGAGGCATCTGACAACGAAATGCTTCCCGAAGCATCTGCTGACTTGCGTACCAATTTAGCAGAAACAGCATTCTTCTATCCTCAACTTCGCACCAATGAACAGGGAGAGATCTCTTTCTCATTCACGATGCCTGAAAGTCTGACGCGTTGGAACTTCCGTGGATATTCTCATACAAAGGGAATGTTGACGGGAACATTGGATGGCGAAGCTACCACAAGCAAAGAATTTATGCTGACTCCTAATCTCCCTCGTTTTGTGCGTGTGGGTGATAAGACTTCTCTGGCAGCTTCTATCTCTAATATGACTGGTAAGCCGCAAGCCGGAACGGTCAGTCTGGTCCTTTTTGACCCGATGACAGAGAAGGTTATCAGTACACAAAAACAGAAATTCAGCCTTGCTGCCGGAAAGACAATGGGTGTGGACTTCCAGTTTATCGTTAGTGATAAATACGAAATAGTGGGATGCCGGATGATTGCCGACAGTGGTACTTTCAGCGATGGAGAACAACAGTTGCTTCCGGTTCTTAGCAATAAAGAGCATTTGGTGGAGACACTTCCAATGCCAGTGCGTGGAGAAGAAACCCGTACTTTCTCACTCGATCATCTGTTCAATCAACAGAGTAAAACAGCCACAGATCGTAAACTAACTGTTGAATTTACAGGAAACCCGGCTTGGTATGCCGTTCAGGCATTGCCTTCATTGAGTCTTCCGACAAGTAATAACGCTATTTCCTGGGCTACTGCCTACTATGCCAATACATTGGCTTCGTTTATCATGAACAGTCAGCCGAAGATCAAAGCGGTATTTGAAAGTTGGAAACTGCAAGGAGGTACGAAAGAAACGTTCTTGAGCAATCTGCAAAAGAATCAGGAAGTGAAGAATATTCTGTTGTCCGAATCTCCGTGGGTACTCGAAGCACAGACTGAAGAACAGCAGAAAGAGCGTATCGCTACACTGTTCGACTTGAATAATATCCGTAACAATAATATCGCTGCACTGACCAGATTGCAGGAATTGCAAAATTCCAACGGTGCCTGGTCATGGTATAAAGGAATGAACGGCAGCGGTTATGTCACGGCCTATATTGCCGAATTGAATGCCCGCCTTGCTCTGCTGACCGGTGAGAAGTTGAACGGACCAGCACTTGCTTTACAGGAAAAGGCGTTGACTTATCTTCACCAATCAGCTTTGGAAGAATACAAAAATATTCTTAAAGCACAGAAAGAAGGAGTGAAGTTCACAGGAGTGTCGGGCTCTATCCTGCAATATCTGTATATTGTCGCTATTTCCGGCGGACAGGTTCCTGCTGCCAATAAAGCTGCGTATGCTTATTATCTTTCTAAAGTGAAAGAGTTGCTTCCGACAGCTTCAATGAATACGAAGGCGATTGCTGCTATCGTGCTCGATAAAGCCGGACAAAAGAAAGAAGCGCAGGAATTTGTTGCTTCTCTGAAAGAACATCTGACAAAGACGGACGAACAGGGGATGTTCTTCGCTTTCAACGAGAATCCTTATGCGTGGGGAGGAATGAGGATGCAGGCTCATGTAGACGTTATGGAAGCTTTGGAATTGATCGGCGGAAACAGCGAAACGGTGGAAGAAATGAAACTCTGGCTGTTGAAACAGAAGCAGACGCAACAATGGGATTCCCCTGTAACTACGGCAGATGCGGTGTATGCACTGTTGATGAAAGGTACTAATTTGCTTGACAATCAGGGCGATGTACGGATTGTGATTGCCAATGAAGTACTGGAAACGGTGAGTCCGAGCAAGACTACGGTGCCGGGACTGGGATATATCAAACGTTCGTTTACACAGAAGAATGTCATGGATGCCCGCAAGATTGAAGTGGAAAAGAGAAATCCGGGATTGCCTGGGGAGCTGTTTATGCAGAATATGAATCGCCGATCAAGGATGTGAAGCAACAGGGAGGTGAGTTAAATGTACAGAAACAATTATATGTGGAACGTACGGTGAATGATACCCCTCAGCTGCAACCGGTCACGGCAAAGACGGTGCTTCAGGTAGGTGATAAGGTTGTTTCCCGTTTGAGTATCCGTGTAGACCGTGCAATGGACTTTGTACAGTTGAAAGATCAGCGTGGCGCTTGTTTCGAGCCGATCGGCAGTGTCTCCGGTTATCGCTGGAATAACGGAATCGGCTATTATGTGGACATTAAAGATGCTTCTACCAATTTCTTCTTCGATCACTTGGGGAAGGGAGTTTATGTACTGGAATATAGTTACCGTGTCAGTCGTGCGGGAACTTACGAAACGGGGCTGGCAACCATGCAATGTGCCTATGCGCCGGAATATGCTTCTCATTCGGCTTCAATGACGGTAGAAGTGAAATAATTAACTTATTAACGGTGAACGGTAAACGTTCACCGTTAATAATCCTTTCAATACGTTTCATATCTCATCTAAAACTTCTACATTTGTACACCAAAATAAAATATATCACATGAAACGTAGTTACTATCTATATTTTTCTGCTTATTGTCACTTTGGCAGCTGTCGCCCAACCTCGTATTTCTTCTAATAAGGAGACGCACAACTTCGGACAAATAGAATGGAAACGTCCGGTGACAGTGGAGTATACCATTACCAATACCGGAAATCAGCCTTTGGTGCTGACCAACGTCACCACTTCTTGTGCCTGTGCCGTGGCCGACTGGACCAAAAGAACCGATTGCTCCCGGAGCGAAAGGTATTGTAAAGGCTTCATTTGATGCCAAAGCATTGGGACGTTTCGAGAAGTCGGTCGGTATTTATAGCAATGCTACTCCGAATCTGGTTTATCTGAAGTTTACGGGTGAAGTGGTGCAGGAAATAAAGGATTATACGAAGACTCATCCTTTCGCTATCGGTAATATCCGTATCGACCGGGATGAACTTTGCCTTCCCCGATGTATATCGCGGACAGCAACCAACTATGACGTTCAGCATTGCCAATCTTTCCGACCGTCCTTATGAACCGGTACTGATGCATCTTCCTCCTTACCTGAAAATGGAGGCGGAACCTAAAGTGTTGCTCAAAGGAAAGAAAGGAACTGTCAAACTGACGCTGGACGCCAGCCAACTGAATGATTACGGATTGACACAGACTTCCGTCTATCTCTCCCGTTTTGCCGGTGATAAGGTCAGTGAGGATAATGAAATTCCCGTTTCGGCTATTCTACTTCCCGATTTCTCGCGGATGACGGCGAAAGATTCGTTGGACGCACCGGCTATCCGTATCTCGGAAACAAATATAGACCTCAGTGTACCATTGATAAAGCAAAAAGAAAGCCAGCTACAATACCTTGATTGCTAATGCCGGAAAGACTCCGTTAGTAATCAGTAAGTTGCAGGTGTTTAATTCTTCTGTGGGCGTTAGTCTGAAAAAGACCGTGCTGCCGCCGGACGGAATGACGAAACTGAAAGTGACGATTCGTAAACGTGACGTCGGTAATAAGAAGCATCATTTACGCATTCTTATGATTACAAACGACCCGTTGAATCCCAAAGTTGAAATCAATATCAAACGCTAAATTCTATGGCTATGGAACATCCTGAAAATAGTGGAGAATACAAAGGGCTTGCTGTCAACAAAGGCATCGAGCAGCCTTCGTCTGTAAATCCTTACCTGAAACGTAAGCCGAAAAAGCGTCAGCTTTCGGTGGCGGAGTTTGTTGAGGGGATTGTGAAAGGCGACATTACTATTTTGAGTCAGGCTGTGACATTAGTGGAAAGTGTGAAACCGGAACATCAGGCCGTAGCACAAGAGGTGATAGAGAAATGCCTGCCTCATTCCGGAAATTCTGTCCGTATAGGTATCAGCGGAGTTCCCGGCGCGGGAAAGAGTACTTCGATAGATGTATTCGGTTTGCACGTGCTTGAAAAAGGAGGAAAGCTGGCTGTGTTGGCTATCGACCCCAGTAGCGAACGTAGTAAAGGCAGTATCTTAGGAGATAAGACGCGTATGGAACAGCTTTCCGTACATCCGAAGTCATTTATCCGCCCTAGCCCCTCGGCAGGTTCGTTGGGAGGAGTGGCACGCAAAACGCGTGAGACGATTGTACTCTGCGAGGCTGCCGGATTCGATAAGATTTTTGTGGAAACCGTCGGGGTGGGACAGAGTGAAACGGCTGTTCATTCTATGGTAGATTTCTTCCTGCTGATTCAGTTGGCAGGTACAGGAGACGAGTTGCAAGGCATTAAGCGCGGTATTATGGAAATGGCCGACGGCATTGTGATCAACAAGGCCGACGGGGATAATCTGGAACGTGCAAAACTGGCTGCTACTCAATTTCGTAACGCTTTGCATCTTTTCCCTGCTCCCGAATCGGGATGGACTCCCCAAGTGTTGACCTATTCCGGTTTTTATAATATCGGAGTGAAGGAGATATGGGATATGATTTATGAATATATTGACTTTGTGAAGACCAACGGTTATTTTGAATATCGTCGTAACGAGCAAAGTAAATACTGGATGTATGAAAGCATCAATGAACAACTTCGTGACAGTTTCTATCATAATCCGAAGATTGAAGCCATGCTTCTGGAAAAGGAACAGCAAGTGTTGCAAGGAAATCTGACATCATTTATAGCCGCAAAGAGCCTACTCGATACTTATTTCGCAGACCTGAAACGGGACGACTAGAAAAAGAACGTTAAAAAAGCGGATGAAAAAAATAGGGGTAGGTATGCTTTCTGATTGTATTTACATTCAGAGAACCATGAATATTGGACACAGAATATTATTTATTGACTTAAAATACCTTATGAACAAAACCTTGTTAACAGGTCTTCTGTGCTGCACCCTCACAGTACAGAGTTTCGCAGACCAACCTTTAGAAGGGTTTACCTATGCTACCTTGAATGCTCCGACAGGAGCGGAGTGGGAATCTCCCGAAAACTTGGCACTCAATAAGGAGCAGCCGCATGCTTATTTCTTTCCGTTTCAAGACTTGGAAAGTGCTCGCAAAGTATTGCCCGAAAACAGTAAGTTCTGGCAGTCTCTCAATGGCGACTGGAAGTTTCATTGGGCACCCGACCCCGATTCCCGTCCGGCAGATTTCTATCAGACGAATTATGATGTGACTTCGTGGGACGTGAATCCCTGTACCGTCGAGCTGGAATATCTATGGTATTCAGAAAGACGGAAGCTTGAAGTATGGAACTCCTATTTATGTCAATCAACCGGTTATCTTCCAACATAGCGTGAAGGTAGACGACTGGCGCGGAGGAGTGATGCGTACTCCGCCCGCTAACTGGACTACTTATAAGCACCGTAATGAGGTTGGTTCCTTCCGCCGCGATTTTGAGATTCCTCAGGATTGGGACGGCAGGGAAGTATTCATCAGTTTCGACGGTGTGGATTCTTTCTTCTATCTTTGGATTAACGGTAAGTATGTGGGGTTCTCCAAGAACTCGCGCAATACCGCTAATTTCAATATTACCCCTTATCTTCAGAAAGGCAAAAATATCGTAGCAGCCGAAGTATATCGTAGCTCGGATGGTTCATTTCTGGAGGCACAGGATATGTTCCGTCTGCCGGGTATCTTCCGTACGGTAGCTTTGTACTCGGTTCCCAAGGTTCATTTCCGTGACTTGGTGGCTATTCCCGATTTGGACGCTACTTATACGGATGGTTCTTTGACTATCAACGCTGATATCCGTAACTTGGATAAAAAGGCAGCCAAGGATTATAAAGTATATTATTCTTTGTATGCCAATAAACTGTATTCTGATGAAAATACGTTGGTAGACGGCGTTTCATCTCCGGTTATAGAGAAGATCGTTCCGAATGAGATTGGTAAGGTTCAAACTGTTTTTCAGGTGAAGGCTCCTAACAAGTGGTCGGCGGAGTTTCCTTATCGCTATACGCTTGTTGCTGAACTGAAAGATAAAAAGAACAGGACTATTGAAACGGTTTCTACTATCGTAGGTTTCCGGAAAGTGGAAATCAAAGATACACCTGCGTCAGAAGATGAGTTCGGGCTTGCCGGACGCTATTATTATGTGAACGGAAAGACCGTTAAACTGAAAGGGGTGAACCGTCATGAATCCAACCCTGCTGTGGGACATGCCATTACCCGTGAGATGATGGAAAAAGAAATTATGCTGATGAAGCGTGCTAACATCAATCATGTTCGTAACTCTCACTATCCGGATGATCCGTATTGGTACTTCCTGTGCAATAAATATGGTATCTATCTGGAAGATGAGGCTAACATCGAATCACACGAATATTATTATGGTGCCGCTTCGCTTTCTCATCCGGTGGAATGGAAAAATGCTCATGTGGCTCGTGTTATGGAAATGGTGCATGCCAATGTCAACAATCCTTCTATCGTGATTTGGTCGTTAGGTAATGAGGCCGGTCCGGGTAAGAATTTTGTGGCGGCTTATGATGCGTTGAAGAAGTTCGATACTTCCCGTCCCGTACAATATGAACGTAACAATGATATTGTTGATATGGGTTCGAATCAGTATCCGTCTATCGGTTGGGTACGTGGTGCTGTACAGGGGAAATATGATATTAAATATCCGTTCCATATCTCCGAGTATGCTCATTCAATGGGAAATGCTTGCGGTAATCTTATTGATTATTGGGAAGCTATGGAGTCTACCAACTTCTTCTGTGGCGGTGCTATATGGGATTGGGTAGACCAGTCCATGTATAATTACGATCCGAAAACGGGTACGCGTTATCTGGCTTACGGAGGTGACTTCGGCGATACTCCCAATGATGGGCAGTTTGTAATGAACGGAATCGTGTTCGGAGATCTGGAACCGAAACCTCAATATTATGAAGTGAGAAAAGTATATCAGAATATCGGAGTGAAAGCTGTCGATGTTGAGAAGGGTGTCTTTGAGATCTTCAATAAGTATTATTTCAAGAATCTGGCGGACGACTACTATTTGATGTGGTCCGTTTATGAGGACGGCAAGGCTATTCAGGCAACTCTGAAGAAAGACATCAATCTGGCTCCCCGCCAGCGGATGCAAATCTCTCTTCCCTATAATCGTGCTGCGTTTAAAAAAGATGCGGAGTACTTTGTGAAAGTGCAGTTTATATTGAAAGACAAGATGCCTTGGGCTGATAAAGACTTCGTAATGGCGGAAGAGCAGGTACTGGTGAAGGAAGCTACGGATCGTCCGTTAATCAGTGAAGTGGCTGCCGCTACTGCGGGAAGTCTGAAGAGTCGTATGAACCCGAGTACAGAGAGAATCGAAATTAAAGGGGACGGCTTTGAAGCGGAATTCGATCAGCAGACCGGAAGTATTTATAGCTTGAAATACGGCGATAAAACAATTATTGCGGCCGGAAACGGACCGAAACTTGATGCACTTCGTGCCTTTACAAACAATGATAACTGGTTCTATGCTCCTTGGTTTGAATATGGTTTGCATAACCTGCAACATAAAATGATAGAGGTAACAGCTCGTGAGAAGGATGGTAAAATGGTATTGAGTTTTACCGTAGAATCGCAGGCGCCGAATGCTGCAAGCATTAAAGGGGGACCAGTTCCGGTAAGAATAGTATTGTGGAACTGACAGACCGGAAATTTGGAGCCAATGACTTTAAGTTTATTACCAATCAGGTGTGGACGGTTTATCCGGACGGCTCTATCGAATTGCAGTCTAGTATTACTTCTACTCGTCCCAGCCTGACTTTGCCACGTCTTGGCTATGTGGTGAAAGTTCCTCAGGAAT
>ENA-OPZZ01000969-OPZZ01000969.1-human-gut-metagenome-genome-assembly--contig:-NODE-969-length-19900-cov-4.774490_pt1 | contig 19900 bp, 24 predicted proteins | sample MGYA00242487_ERZ504511 | MGnify/ENA primary metagenome ERZ504511 (study PRJEB26092, sample SAMD00036241) | human gut metagenome | host: Homo sapiens | study: EMG produced TPA metagenomics assembly of... | reverse complement strand
ATCATAATAAAAGTTCAAAAAGAACTATAGATAACGCAATAACTCCATTTTTATGTTTAAATTTATATAATTTAATAATATTCTTCTACATATTTATCAGCAACTTCTTTATCCAAGAAAAGTCCTCCATGATATTTTTTATTGTATCTTCTCTTGATGCTTCCATCTTCTTATAAATTTTAATTGCACCCTCTACTCTTCCTTCTATCCTTCCTTTCTCTCTTCCTCTTTCTTCTAATTCTTCTAAGGCCTTGCACATATTCAACTCAACTCCTTCCTGTTCTAATTTCAATGAATCATCAATTAATTTCTGCGTTTCTGTAATTGAACCTATTACCATTCCAAGTTCTGGTGATATTGTTTTTTCTTTTTATTCCATTTTTAATTCATTGTCGATATAATTTTTAACAATTCTTGCAATTAATTGATACTATCTTCAAATATTTATAAAAACAAAAATAGAGATTGGAGTACAAAATACCATCAATGGCATTCATTTTTCATACTTCAATCTCTATTTCTATTTTTATGAATATTCAATACACTTCTGTATTACAATCTAATTTTTCTCATCCATCAATCCAAACTGTATCGTCACACAAGTAGCAATGATCAATCCAAACATATAAAATGAATATTTTAACACATTAAGTGGTGACACATCTGCGAGTGCCGTGATCATTAACATACCTCCATCATGTGGCATCAATGAGATAAATGCACAGGCAAAGATATCTACCAGACTGGCAAGTCTCTTTGGTGCAATCTTGTATTTTTCACCGATTTCTTTTGCAATCGGACAAGTAACAATAATAGCAATCGTGTTATTTACCATTGCTGCAGAAAGAATTCCTGACATCAGCCCGATTCCATATTCTGCACCACGTCTATTCTTGATCTTGCCACTAATCGCTCCTACCAGCCACTCAACTCCGCCATATTCGCGAACAATACCAATGATTCCAGATACCAAGATCGCAACCATACTGATACTAAACATATCACTCATACCATTTCCAATTGCCTGAATCCAGTCAAAAAATCCGCAGCTTCCCACACAAAATCCGATAATACCTGCAGAGAGGATTCCTACAAAAAGTACAACTGCAACGTTAATCCCCATCAATGCTGCTCCAAGAACGATAAGATATGGAAGGACTTCAATGATATTGTAACTTCCTGCCTTGATTGCTCCACTTCCAGTACCTCCGACCACTGAATAAAGGATCATTGCCACAATCGCAGCCGGTAATGCGATAAAGAAGTTCATCTTAAACTTATCTTTCATCTCAGAACCGCATCCTTCTGCTGCTGAGATCGTTGTATCAGAGATCATGGAAAGGTTATCTCCAAAATAAGAACCTCCGATCACTGCTGCTCCAACGATCGCAACATTTAAGTGTGCTCCCTGTGCCACATTGATCGCGATTGGTGCCATTGCTGCAATGGTTCCCATGGATGTTCCTATCGATGTAGAAATAAAACAGCACATTAAAAATACACCTGGAATCAAAAATGTTACTGGAATCACATGAAGACATAGATTAACAACAGAATCTTTTCCTCCCATTGCCGCTGCTGCTCCCTGAAATCCCCCTGCCATCAGATAGATCAAAACGATCATCATAACTCCAGAATTTCCCATGTTTGTCGTCATAATGTTTAATTTATCTTTTACATCCATACTTCTATTTAAAAGAAGTGCTACCGCACATCCTGCCAAAAGTGCGACATGACGTGGAAATTTTCCAAATGGGTCGTCTGCTCCCATCAAGGTAAATGTAATTCCACATCCTACATAACATACTAGAAATACGATCAGTGGAAGAAAGGCCACAGATCCTAGATTTTTCTTTTGTTTCTCCATTTCTTTTCCTCTCAATCTTAATATATATCCAGATAAATCTGTCTTATTTCTCTGCCAGATGCTTATCCAGTGCATTTTTTAACTGTGTCAGTGCCTGCTCAACCGTCACTCGTGGACACGCAACGTTGAAACGCTCAAACTGTGCTGTCTCTGGTCCAAAGATGATTCCAGAATCCAGCCACAATTTTGCTTCTTCTAACATTAAATGTTCTAATTCTTCATTGCTGAATCCATATCCTGAGAAATCAACCCATACTAAATAAGTCCCTTCTGGTTCTACCATCTTTGCTTTTGGAAAGTTCTCTTTTACATATCGGCTCATATACTTTACGTTTTCATATATATATTCTACCAATTCATCTACCCAGTCAGCACCTTTTGTGTAACATACTTTCACAGCAAGCTGTCCCATTAAGCTTCCCTGACTGTAAGCTGCCTGTGTATTAGCCCATTGATATTTTTTTCTTAATTCTTCGTTTGGAATAATGATATTTGCTGGCTGTAATCCTGCAACATTAAATGTCTTTCCTGGCGAGCTGTAAAGTGCAATGATCTCATGAAATTTTTTATCCAGATTCATACAGCTTGTAAACTCATGTCCTGGAAAAATAAAATCACAATGCATCTCATCAACCATCCAGATTACGTTGTATTTTAAACAGATTTCTGCGACTTTTTCCATTTCTTCTCTTGTCCAGACTCTTCCTACTGGATTGTGTGGGTTGCAGAAGATCAGTGCTTTTACATTTTCTTCTTTGATCATTTGTTCCATTTTTTCAAAATCAATAGAATAACAATTGTTTTCATAACGAAGCTGACAGTTTACCAGTTTTCTTCCATCATTTTTGATAACTTCACTAAATGGATAGTACACTGGCTGCATAACCATCATGGCATCTCCTTCTTCGGTAAATGCCTTAACACTTGTTCCAAGTGCATAAACGATTCCTGCTCCAAGTGTTACCCATTCTGGTTTGATCGTATATCCGTATCTTGTTGAAAACCAGTGGTTCATTGCATCAAAATATTCATCTAAGGGATCCGTATATCCAAAAATCCCATGATCAATTCTTTTATGAAATTCATCAAGAATCTCATCTGGCAGACGAAAATCCATATCTGCTACCCAAAGAGGAAGCAGGTCATCTCTTCCTTTTCTCTTCATTCCAAAATCGTATTTCAAACAATCTGTTCCATGTCTGTCGATTACTTCGTCAAAATTGTATTTTCCCATTTTCTACTCCTGTGTTGTTTTTTCTGTCTTTTTATACTGGAACATATAATATTTCATTTTTACCACCACAGATCATGCCAAGTGTTGCACTCTGTGCATTCGATAGATCATATTCTTTCCTTGTGATCTCTTTCATCGATGGTGCTTCTTCCATAACAGTTTTTTCTAAGTTTCCTCCACCGATACTTCCAATGATTCTATCTTTTGTGACAAGCATCATACTTCCAACACCTCGTGGAGATGAACCAGATTTCTTTGTGATAATGCATAGCACTCCTGATTCTTTTGTCTCAAAAAGTTCTTTACTCATCGTACTTTCTGTTTCGTGATTTTTGATTGCGATCATCTCTGCTGCGATACTGATTGCAATCTCTTCTGGCGTTCTTGCACCGATCTTTAATCCGATTGGTGCATGGATCGTGCTGATCTGTTCTTCACTGTATCCTTCTTCTTTCATTATCTCGAAGGTTTTTGCAACTTTTCCTTTGCTTCCGATCATTCCAAGATAGAGATATGGTCTTCGTAATACCGTTTCTGCACATAATCTGTCATTTGCATGTCCACGTGTGACAACCACATAAAATGCGTTATCTTGTTCTGGCAAAATATCTTCTATGTCATGAAAATCTCTGCAGTAAACTTCATCTGCTTGTGATAGTTTCTCTGAATCTGCAAATTCCTCTCTGTCATCGATCATAATCGTGTAGAAATCTAAAAATTTCGCAATCCGGAGTAACTGGATCGCTACATGTCCAGCCCCGAAGATAACTAATTTCGGCTGAATCTTAAACCAATCGTCCTTGATCTGTGCGACATCTTTTTCTTCCTGTAAGAATCGAGCGATCACTCTTTGATATAGTGTACCTGCCTGTCCTGGATATACTTTGATTTTTGTATCTTTATATTGCTCTCTCAATGGTCCTAGATATCCTTTCTTCAGTAATTTTTGTAAATGCAGCGGTGTAAGGATCGTATCTTCTTTAATCTCTAAATCCTTGTCCGCTAATGAAAGTCTGTGAACAGCCTTGCTGGCTGGTTTCCCAAGTGCTGACATTCCGATCACAATATGAATCTCATCGATATTTTCAGGGATCACTGGTTCATAATCCGCTGGAATCTTTGCCGGCATTCTCCTGGAACCATCGGCTTCTATCAGCGTGATATCTGCTTCTTTTACTGCAGTTTCATAGAAATCTTCTGGTAATGGTCCGATTTTTTGTACTAACGCATTTTCTGGCGTCGCAGGCATTCCCGCCATACAATATCCGGTTTCATTTAATTGCTTTCGAATATCTTCTATATTTTCAGGGATCACGGTATCGGATTCCTTTTTCATATGAGTTGTCGTTGTGACAAAGACTTTCTTTCCAAGACTTCTATAATACTGTGCTAACTTATGAACTCTCGTTGTTTTTCCACCGGAACCTGCAACTGCAATGATCATATCTTTTCCCTCTTTATTCTTCTGCAAGAATCTTAACTGCATTTATTATCTGGTTGATTTCTTCCATCGTTGTCTCATGTCCAAAACTGAATCTTACCATTCCCTGCTCTATCGTACCGAAATGTTCATGTACCAATGGTGCACAATGAGCACCTGACCTTGTCTGTATCTGGAAACGTTCCATTAATTCATCACTGACACTTCCAGAATCATATTCTTCCAGATTAATCGAACAAATGGCGGTTTGTTTTGTCAGATCCAATTGATTTTCATGATAAATTTTAATTCCTTGGATCTTCTGAATTTTTTTATAAAATATTTCAATAAGATTCATTTCCTGTTCACGTATCTTATCAATTCCATATGTATTGATAAAATCAATCGCTGCCCCAAGTCCTACGATTCCGATCCCATTTAATGTTCCTGCTTCCAATGCCTGTGGCAGCACTCCTGGCTGTGTTTTCGAAAATGATAGGATTCCTGTTCCACCTGTTTTTAACGGACGGATCTCTACACCTTTTCTAATACAGATTCCCCCGATACCCTGTGGTCCCATCAAGCCTTTATGTCCGGTAAAACATAATATATCGATATTATCTTCCTTCATGGAGATTGGGATCACTCCAGCACTTTGAGCGGTATCAACGACAAATAAAATTCCATTTTTCTCTACAAAGTTTTCCAACACTTTGGATATCAAACACTTCACCTGTCACATTGGATGCATGCGTCATCACGATCATCTTGGTATCTTTTGTGATCGCCTGTTTGATATCCCCCACATCTGGTGAAGTGATCGTTAAGCAAACTCCTTGTCGTTCCATCTCATATAATGGACGAAGAGCGCTGTTGTGCTCCATAAACGTTGTGATCACATGATCGCCATGATTTAAGCTTCCTTTGATCACTGTGTTTAAGCTTTCTGTAATTCCACTGGTAAATACAACTTGTTCTGCTCCATAGCCGTCAAAAAACTGATCTACTTTCGTACGAACTTCGTAAATCTTTCTTGCAGCATCCAGAGAACTTTCGTTGACACCTCTTCCGCTGTTGCCAAGTGTTAATGCGTTCATAACTGCATCCTTGACACACTCTGGTTTCGTGATATGCGTTGCTGCATAATCTGCATAAATTGTTTCTACCTTTTGTTTTTCATGGGTATATATAGGAACATTCAGTTCTTCCTGCTGATCAGAAAGATTATTTTTCAAATATAATAATGCTTCCAAAACACCACCTGCAATGCATCTGGCTTTATCTGAAATTGTAAAGCAGTTATCGTATTCTTCAGCTCTCGGATCGATATCTGCGATCTTAAATCCTTTTGTCACCGGATATCTATCACGAATTAAACCTCTCAGTAATCCATCCATACTTGCAGGTACATCAACAATCGTACCTTCTGGTGTTTCTATCTTTGCTAATAACTGGCCTTTGCTTACCATATCTGTGATATGACAGATATTTCTTAAGATCCCTTTAGCTGTGGAATGAATCACTCGTTCTTTTCCAAAGCCCTTGATCACTCCTGGAATTCCTGTGTTCGGGATCGCACTGCCTTCTTTGATGATCCTTCCAAGCCTGTGACCACGCATCGTCTCGATCACAACATCGACATCTTCCCCTGCTGTAAATCCAGGTCCTAAAGCGATCGTGATCGGTGCCATATCTCTTGTTGTACCGAGATTTTTCTTCGCAAGAATGGCATCAACAACTGCGATCGGATGCAACTGTTTGATCATCTCTCCATTTGGATCGATCATTAATGCCGGATTCCCTGCTTTCATGATCTGTTCTGCTTCTTTGATATCATGTGCAAGATGACAGGTCATATCCTCAACCTGCCACTTTTCTTCATAAACTGCTTCTGAAAATGCAACATTTCTACGAATTGCAGATGGATGTGCAATTTCTAAGATCAATACATGAAAACCACTTTTTACCAATTTATAAATTGTACCTGTGGCGATATCTCCACCGCCTCTTACAATGATTAAATCTTCCATAGATATTCCTCAAGGTTTGATCACTTTTCCTGCTTTTTCCATCATTTCTACGATATCATACATATTTGTGATGGAACCAACCGCTAATTTATCTGTAATATCATAGAAATTTAAGCATGTTCCGCAAGTATATATTTCAACTCCTTCTGCTTCTAATGTTTTTAAATCTTCTAAAGAATCAGAATCTTCGCATGTAAGATATGCTCCTGAATTATAAAATAATACCTTTGATGGAAGTTTATCCTGTTTTGTTACTGCAAATAAAAACGCTTTGATCAATGTCTGACCAAGAGCTTTCTCTCCTTGTCCCATCTCGTTGGATGATACAGCGATGATAAAATCATCCTTTGCAGATGGTGCACAGACAATCTCTTCTTCCTCATCTGCCGGTGTATAATTCTCTGCCATGATCTCAATCTTAAATTCATTGTCTGAGATCTTCTCGCTTTTAACTTCGCAGTTTTTACCTTCTGCAAATCTTGTAACATTCTGGACAGCTGGTTCATTATCTACCAGAACGATTAATTTTGTCTCTCCACCCATTGATTCTAATGCTTTCTTTGTGTGTACAACCGGAATCGGACAAGCATTCCCTCTTTCATCAATCTGTTTCATACTTAACCTCCCATTTAAATTTCTACCTGAAATACCCCTTGTGGGATGATTTCATTTTCTGACATAAATTGTACCACAGATTCTTCATTTTCTAAAGGGGTCATCCATGCCATTCCACATCCTGCTGTGATCTCTTTTGGTACTGGGATCAATCTTCCTGCGATCTGATGTTTTTTGCAGGCACTTTCCATACCGATCGCCTGTGTTGTTGTCTCAAATGTGATCACTGTTTTTAATTCTTTTTTTCTCATGATATTTTATGATTCTCCTGAATTTCCAAAGTTTTTTATAAAAGAACGTTTTACTGCTTCAGCAACTTCTTTCTGAAAGTTTTCATAACGATTCAGAATATCTTCACCTTCTGGTGTAAGGTGTGAACCTCCCCCTTGCTTTCCGCCGGATTTTCGTTCTACTAATTTGACTCCAAGGTCTGCTTCCGCACGATTTAAGATCTTCCATGCTTTGCTTGCAGCCATTCCCATGGATTTATATGCAGCAGATAAAGAACCTTTCTCTCTTGTTAATGATAATAACTGTGCAACTCCTTTTCCAAAATCTGGTTCTTCCATAAAAACTCTGACCCTGAAATCAAAACGTTTTGGTAAATATGATTTCATGTCTACCACCCTTTTCCGAATCCACAGTTTGGATAAGTACAAACTTTACATCCAAGACATAATCCGCCTTCTCCAAGGTGTGCAAGTTCTTCTGCACTTACTTTATCATCTGCCATGATCCTTGGCAGAATAAGATCAAAAACAGTTCTCTTTGAATACATAACACATCCTGGAAGTCCCATAATCGGAATTATCTGATCTCCTTTTTTTATAATATGCAAGTAAAAACATTGCTCCTGGCAAAACCGGTGCTCCATAAGATATGATATCGGCTCCTGTATTCTTGATCGCAAGTGGTGTCTTGTCATCTGGATCAACACTCATTCCTCCTGTGCATAATACCATTTCTGCCCCATTTTCGATAGCTTCTAAGATTGTTTTTGTTAAAAGTTCATTGTCATCTGGCAACTGTTTTGTACTGGTCACTTCTGCACCGTATTCTTTGATCTTTTCTGCCACAACTGGAGTAAATGTATCCTCAATTCTATGATAATACACTTCATTTCCCGTAGCTAAGATCACGGCCTTTTTTCTTCTTATAAGGCAGAAGAGACAGGATTGGTGTATCCCCAACCCTGTCTTTGACTTCCTGCATCTTATCTTTTTCAATGACCAGTGGAATGATTCTCGTACCTGCTAGTTTGTCCCCTGCTTTGACTGGAGTATTTCCAGATCTTGTCGCGATCATCATCTGTCCGAAAGAATTGACGGTAAATAGTTTTTCTTTGTCGATCTTTAAGAGTCCGTCATATTCGGCAGATAATTCAATCTTACCTTCCTTAACTTCTGACTCTTTCATTCCTTCATTCTTGCACAGATCACAAAGGATCCTTGCTGCATCATTTTCATGAAGCATATCATCTCCGGCTTCCCAGACGTATAAATGATCTTTTCCAAGGGATAACAACACTGGGATATCTTCTTCTTTGACTACATGACCTTTCCTGAATCTTGCGTCTTTTGTAACACCTTTGATGATCTGTGTGATATCATGACATAGCACAGTTCCTACAGCATCTTTTGTATCCACTAATTTCATTGTTTTTCACCTTCTACTTCTTATTTATTAATTGTAAATCCATAAGATCTGAAGACTTTTAATGCTTTTTCACTCTGTAAGAATTTTACGAATTTATCAGCTGCATCTTTATTTTTACTTTTCTTTAATGCTGCAACTGGATAAATAACTGGCGTTTTTAAAGCATCTGCTGGTGCTTCTGCAAGAACTTTTACATCCTTGTTACTTGCTGCATCTGTTGCATATACAACACCGCAAGAAGCACTTCCTTTTGCTACCCAATTTAAAACTTCTGTTACATTTGTTCCAAAACTTGCTTTTTTCTTCACATCATTCCAGTTCTTTAAGTTTGTAAAGATTTCTTGTGCATACTGTCCGGCTGGAACGCTCTTAGGATCTCCTAATGCTATTGTATCAGCTTTTGTAATATCTTTAAAGGATGAAACTTTTGCATCACCTTTTTTAGGAGCGATCAGTACAACTTTGTTTTCTAATAATTCTACAACATCCCTCTTGCTGATGTATTTTTCTTTGACAAGACTATTCATCTGTTCGGTCGCTGCTGACATAAATACATCCGCTGCCATTCCATTTTCAATCTGGCTCTGTAATTTTCCTGAACTATCATAACTTCCTTCTACTTTAATTCCTTTATTTTCTTTTTCAAACATTGGAATTAATTTCTCTGTATAGCATTTTTCAAGACTAGCTGCAGCTGCAAGTGTGATGGTTGTTGTTTCTTCTTTCTTTGCTGCCCCTGTTGTGGATTTAGAACTGTCCTTACTGCTTCCACATGCTGTTACCCCAAGAACCATAGCTCCTGCTAATAATACTGCTAAAAATTTCTTTTTCATTTGTAACTTCCTCGCTTTCTTAAAAATGTTATGTAAGATTTCATCGTTACCTTGTTTTATAATGTGGCTTTTTCCATATGACCTCTTTGGATATGGTATTTTTTGTCACATAGATTTTCTACTTCTTTGCTACTGTGACTGACCAAGATCGCTGGTTTATCCAACATTGCAAGCATATTGGATAATTCATCTTGCATCTGTTCTCTTAAGTATTCATCCAACGCTGAAAATGGCTCATCCATCAAGATGACTTCCGGTTCACACACAAGCATCCTTGCTAACGCTGTTCGCTGTTTTTGCCCTCCTGAAATCTGTCTTGGATATCTTTTTGCTAATTCTTCGATATGAAATCGTTTCATCATATCATTTGTCTTTTGTTCGATTTCATCCTTCGGAAATCCTTTTGCTCTTAATCCTATTTTGATATTCTCTTCAATCGTCATATTAGGAAACAGTGCATATCCCTGAAATAAATATCCAATCTTTCGTTTTTGTGGTGGCAGATCGATCTTTTTCTCGGAATCATAAAGTATTTTCCCATCTAGTACAATTCTCCCACTATCTGCAGTTTCCACGCCTGCGATACATTTTAAAGTAATGCTTTTTCCACTTCCAGAAGGTCCCATAAGCCCTGTACAACCTGTTTCTACATTAAGTTCTGACTCTAATGTAAATTCTTTTAGTTTCTTTTTGATCTTTACTTCAAGACTCATACATCTCTCCTTACACTTCCTGTTTCTTCTTTTCCATGATCAGGTAAATATTCATGGCTGCTACGATTGCAAAACAAATGATCACGATCACAAGTACATACTGATATGCTGCATCCATATTTCCCGCTGCAACTTCAGAGTATACTGCAAGTGGCAGAGTTCTTGTTCTTCCCGGAATATTTCCAGCGATCATTGCTGTTGCTCCGAATTCACCAAGTCCTCTGGCAAATGCAAGCACTCCACCAGAAATGATCCCTGGCAGTGCATTTGGGATCATAACTCGAAAGAAAATGCTCCACTCACTCATTCCAAGTGTTCTTGCAGCAAAGATCAGATCTTCATCAATCTGTTCCAGGGCACCTCTTGCAGAACGGTACATCAATGGAAATGACATCACAACTGCCGCAAGGATCGTTGCGGCCCATGAAAATGCAATCTTGATCCCAAGATAATTTTCAAATAATTTTCCTACTGGTCCATATGATCCGAAAAATACAAGCAAGAAAAAACCTGCAACAGTTGGTGGTAATACTAATGGCATCGTAAAGATCCCATCCCAAAAGATTCTTGTTGCGTCTGATTTACGATATAAAATCCATCTTGCTGCTAATAGTCCTAAAATAAAGGTAAATAGAATCGCGATCGTTGCCGTTTTCATCGATATGATGATCGGTGATATATCCATACATTGTCTCCTCTCTTAGTTTCTTCCGCAATCTTCTGTGTTTTCCCTTAATGTATCTAATCCATGTGGCAGCTGATCAATGATAAAAGAAAGACTCTCTTCCACTGCCTTTTTGCTTCCAGGAAGATTAATGATCAATGTTTTCTTTCTTATTACACTGACACCTCTTGATAACATGGCTCGTTTTGTGATCGTCATAGAACCTGCTCTGATCGCTTCTGAGATTCCCGGCACATTGCGGTCTGCAACAGCTAAAGTTGCTTCTGGTGTACGATCTCTTGGAGAAAGCCCTGTCCCACCGGTTGTAATAATTAAATCAACCTGCCGGCTGTCGCTTAAACGGATCAGATGTTTTTTGATCTGAGCTTCTTCATCCGGAAGAAGGATTTCTTCTACGATCTTAAATCCATGTTCTTTTAAGATTTCTGCTGCTCTTGGACCGCTTGTATCCACTCGTTCTCCTCTGGAGCCTTTATCACTCAATGTCATGACTGCTGCCATGTATGGCATATCTTTCTCTGGGTAAATGACCTCAATCTTATCTCCGACTTTGATCGTTCCGCTTTCTAATACTTTTGCAAAGATACCTTCTCTTGGCATGATACAGTTCCCAACACGTTTATATATCTCACAATGACTATGGCATTCTTTCCCAATCTGAGTGATCTCAAACTTTGCATCATTACAGATCAGTTTTGTTCCAACTGGAAGTTTCTTAAAATCAATGCCGTAAGCAAGAATATTTTCCCCAAAATTCACCCTCGATCACGGAAGCACCTTTTTCATTGAATTCATCCACAATATCCGCGCTCAAAAAACTAACCTGACGATGCCATTTTCCTGCATGGGCATCTCCTTCTAATCCAAAGTCTTTGATCACATTGACTTCGTTGATATTTTTCTTCACGGTTCCTCGTTTTTCACTGATACAGACTGCTTTTATGATTCCTTCCATACAAAATCACCACTCTTTCCACCTGTTTTCTCTACTAAATGTATCTCTGACATAACCATATGTTTGTCAATTGCCTTACACATATCATAAATCGTTAATAAAGCAATCTGTACTCCTGTCAGTGCCTCCATCTCAACGCCTGTTTTCCCTGTTGTTTTGACAAGACAGACTGCTTTGATCTCTTTGGTTTCTTCTAGCATTTCAAAATCAACTTTACACTTTGTAAGCATCAGAAGATGGCACATCGGGATCAGTTCAAATGTCTTCTTTGCCGCCATGATCCCTGCGATCCTTGCAGTTCCTAAGACATCTCCTTTTGCCATACTTCCTTCTTTGACTTTTTCAAAGATCTCATCATTAACTTTGATCTTTCCTTGTGCGATTGCTGTTCTTGTTGTTTCTTTTTTCTTCGTCACATCGACCATGACCGCATTCCCATGCTGGTCAAAATGTGAAAATTCTCCCATTTATCTTATCCTCCAATTGTATACATCTTGCTGTTTGACGGCATTTCTTCAAAATGATGTGCCTGTGGTTTTTTATAAATGATTTCTTTTAAAACCTGTTTGATCTCTTCGTCTGACGTTTCAGCCTTTCTTAACAGATCTCTTAAATTTCCTGCTTCTTCATAATAAAGACATGGTTTGATCCCACCGATAGAAGTCAAACGAATACGGTTGCATGTATCACAAAATTTTCCATGCAATGCCTCGATCCATCCGATCATTCCCTTATATCCTTCCATTGTTTCATAAACTGCTGGCCCATTTCCCATTCTTTGTTCGGTTTTGTGAAATCTGATCCCTTGATCTTTTAGGTTCTTTCTGATTTCATTTCTTGTTAATGCTATCGTTGTCTTCTTATTTCCAAGCGGCATTTGTTCAATAAATCGTATACAGATTTTATGATCTTTCATATAGTCTATAAATTTTTGAATATCCTCCATCGTCGTCTGTTCTGTCAACACAACATTTATCTTTATATTCAATCCTATATTGACCGCTTTATTAATTACTGATATGACCTGTTTGTATCCATCGAATCCTGTGATCTTTTTATATTTCTCCTGATCCATAAAATCAAGACTTATATTGATTCCATCCACTCCTGCCTCTGCTAATTTCACTAAATCTTTTGATAATAAGATTCCATTGGTTGTTAACGTAACTTTGTTAACTCCATCCGTTTTCTTTAATTCACGGATAAAATCTGAACAACCTTTTCGTACCAACGGTTCGCCACCTGTGATCTTAAATTTGTCAATTCCAAGCGTTGTAAGAATCTTACATACTCTTAGGATCTCCTCATATCTTAAAATCTCCCCATGTGACAACATTTCTTCATGATCAGGGCGGCAATAGGTACAATATAAATTGCAACGATCCGTGATCGATATTCTTGCATAATCAATGGTTCTTTGAAATTGATCTTTCATCTCTTTCTCCTATCGTTATTCTCAATCAAGAATAACGCCTGCCTAAAATCAGACAGGAAAAACCATGTTTTAACATTCTTCCTGTCTGTTCGTTCTTCTATTCTAATATGATTGTTTTTTCTTCTTTTTCTTCTATGTACCCAATTATTTTAGCACATGGGATTGTATTTTGTAAATCCTCTAATAAATTTTTTGCATCATTTTCGCTAACTGCGATCATCAATCCTCCAGATGTCTGTGGATCATATAAAATATCTTCCAATGCTCTATTTATTTTTTTCGTTTTTGAAACACCTTCACTTGCATATTTACGATTTCTATAAGCACCTTCCGGATCATTCCAAGGTCTGCCATAGAAAGAGCTTCTTTTGTGATATGGAATCTCTTCTGTCATAAATGAATTCGTTACATCACTGCCCTGTGCCATTTCATAACCATGTCCAAGTAATCCAACCCAGTAACATCCGTACAACTGTGCACTTCATATTTTACCATAATATCTCTGGCATATTTATTGAGCTGTCTCATCTGATCATAGATCTTATCCATTACTTTTTGATCGATAAATTCAGCCTTTGCTGATGTTGTTAAAATTCCAACTCCTAACGGTTTGGTCAAAATTAAATATCTCCAGGTCTTGCCCCGCTGTTTGTCAAAAATTTTTGAGGATGTACAAATCCAGAAACAGATAAACCATATTTGGGCTCTTGATCGTGAATCGTATGTCCACCTGTGATGATCACTCCTGCTTCATATGCTTTTTTTATAACCACCTCGTAAAATTGCCTGAATGCTTTCTTTTGGCATATCTTTTGTGACACACATGATATTTAAGGCAAGCTTTGGATCTGCTCCCATCGCATAAATATCACTGATCGCATTCACTGCCGCAATCTCTCCGAACATTTCCGGATCGTCAACGATCGGCGGGAAGAAATCCAATGTCTGAACAAGTGCTGTATTTTCATCAATTTTATAGACAGACGCATCATCACTTTTATCAAAACCAACTAATAACCGTTCATCTGATCTTGTTGGAATTCCGTCTAATAATTTTGCTAAAGTTCCAGCTCCAACTTTTGCCCCACATCCTGCACACTGGGCGAGTTTTGTTAATTTCACTTCTGTTTCCATAGACCTTATCCTCCCGTAAATGTTCATGATCTCTCTTAAACATTATCTCTTGTTACATCTTTTAACCACTTGAAACTGCGATATCTGATCAATGTGATCGGTACTTTGATCAATTCATCACTCATCAATAATACATAAACTGCCGGCACACTCCAATGTAATACAAATGCAGCCAATGCTCCTAATAAAATCGAACATCCCCACATCGTTGATACATCCATGATCAAGCCAAACTTCGTATCGCCGCCAGATCGGAAGATTCCAACGACCATTGTTGTATTAAATGCCTGCGCGATCACAAAATAAGACATCACATAAAACATCATTTTCAGATAGTATCTTGCAGTTGCACTTAAGGATAAGAAAGAAATTACAACTGGAGATGCAATTAAGATCAATCCTCCTCCGATCACTCCCATCACCACACTTAAAATGATAAACCGTTTGGCATAGGCTCTTGCATGATCGAATTTTCTCTCACCGATCGTCTTTCCAAGATAGATCGCTGTGGCGCTGGATAGCCCAAAAGACACAACCGTTGCTAACTGTCTCGCCACCTGTGCAACAGAATTGGCTGCAACTGCAGAACTTCCCATATGTCCAAGAACTGCTGTATTGGCTGATGTTCCAAGCCCCCACATTACCTCATTTAAAACAACTGGGAGGGAATAGACTAAGAAATCTCTCACTAACAGTTTGTCCTGATGAAGGAAATAGTGAACTCTGAATTTTACATCTTTATTATATATTTTTGCATAACCACAAACCAGAACAAGTTCCATAATCCTTGCGATCAATGTCGCAATCGCTGCTCCACGGATTCCAAGAGCTGGGAATCCAAATAATCCAAAAATAAAGATCGCATTAAAAACCACATTGCATAAAAATGATACTAGATAAACAACTGTTGCCACGATCACTCGTTCAATGCTTCGCATGACATATAAATATACATTGGTAATTCCCATGATAATATATGAACATGCAACGATCCTTAAATACTTAACTCCTTCTGCGATCACCTGTGGATCATTTGTAAAAATTCTCATCAACGATGCTGGAATTGTAAATGCTGCGATAGTGAATATCGCAGTTACGATCACTGCTGATCTAATCCCTAATGCCAAGATCTTTTCAATCGCTGTCTTGTCACCTTTTCCCCAGTATTGTGCAGTAAGAACGGTTGCCCCCGATGTTAATCCAAACAAAAACAGTACCATAATGTACTGAATCTGGCCAGCAAGAGAGGCCCCTGATAATACTTTTTCACTGACTTTTCCAAGCATCACAACATCGGCTGCTGTTACTCCAACGTTGATCAGATTCTGCAATGCCATCGGAACGACCAGTGCAAATACATTTTTATAAAAATCTTTCCATTTGATGCTTAAATCATTCAATCTTTTTCTCCTGTTCTTTTCATTTCCTCATAATAGGATATAGAAGCTTTGTCTGCTTGTCAAGCACATATTGCCTGCCTGTATTTCATTTAGTATCCCCAAAAATGAAAAATAAAAACCACTTAATAAAATCATCTGCAGATTCATCATTGCGATATTTATTAAATGGTCTTTATCTTTATAATTAGAATTTAATTTTTTGGCATTTATAGATATGTAGTTTATTCTTCGATTTTTAATGCTTCTTCATTGCTGAGCTGTTTGCCATCTTTTGTTGTTGCAACATAGTAGATATCGCCTTCTTCTGGCTGATAATAGATATCTAAATTTACGATCGTGTTCATTTTAACACCAGCTGCTTTTAAATTTTCTTTAACAAGTTTCTCTGTATCTTTTACATCTATGTTGCGTTCCTGAAACTGTACTTCGATTTTTGTTTTCATACTACTCTCCTTCTTCTTGATCATCTACTCTTTATGTCAACTCTTGATGTGATTATTATTAGATTCTTGTATGCGTATATTGTATTCTACATACGATTTATAATTCATATTATAGCCTTTTTTTCCAATTTATTCAACTTGAATCTGATTTAGTACAAAATCTATCTACTTTTCCTTGATCTTTTTTCCATAACTTTTTGGATGATCATATCTGCGATCCATCCACATAAGAGCCCAATGATCAAACCTCCTAAAACGTCCGTTGGATAATGAACGTATAAATACATTCTTGAAAACGCGATTAAAACAGATACTATCAAAGTTCCTGCTGCCATTCTCTTTCTTCCCGCAAAATACAGCGCACTGACCGATGCAAATGATGCAGCTGTATGTCCCGATGGAAAAGAATAATCCTTCAATGGTGTGACCAACAGATGGACCGTCTGATTAATGCTATATGGTCTTATTCTTGCCACGATCGGTTTTAAGATCACATTACAAATGATCAAATCTGCAATTAATGCAACTGCCATGTATACTCCTGATTTTCTTGTTTTTGGTATCAGTAATAAAATGACTGTTAAAATGATCCATACGATCCCTGCATCTCCCAGTTTCGTAATAGCTACCATAAATCTGTCTAATAATGGAGTATGGATCGTTTGAAGTTTGTCTAAAATCTGAAATTCAAATCCCATAATGATCTTACTCTGCCTTTCTTTTTCTATTATAACATTGATTCTTTGATTTTATAAAACATTGATACATAGGTTGTATCCTTAGATTCTAAAATATGCCGTACTCCTATTTCTCGAAGCTGCTTCGTTGTCTTTTCTCCAATACTGATACACGGAATATTCTCTATCCATTGTTGCTTTTCTTCTCCTATCTGATCAAAAAATCTTCGAGCTGATGATGCACAGGTAAAAGAAACACTTCGGATATCTTTCATTTCTGGAATTTCACTTAAAATCTTTCTATTATTTTCATACATGACCTTTTCTGTTACCTGACAGATCGGTGTAAGGGCTTTTTTTAATTTTTCTCCACCAGATATGCCTTTACAGTACCAGACCACATCCTTTGCATCTACTTTCTGTTTCATAAGTTCGGAAAGATTGATCTCTCCTGCTTCTTCTGGCATAAGATCTGCTATAATCCCATATTGCATCAAGACATCTTTTGTCTTTTTACCTACAACGACAATTTTTTTATCGAAGAGATCTCGAAGATCCAGATTCGAAGATTTCATCTGCTTCATAAAACCATGAACTCCATATCTGCTTGTAAAAATCAGATAGGTCACTTTCGCTAATTCCTCTTTGGAAATCCGGTCATATCTATAAGAAATCTCTCCTGTCTGAAGTTCCTTGACCTTATATCCATGATCTTTTAATATCTGCGCTAACTTTGATGGCTGATCTCCTATTTTGGTAACTAAATGACAGGTTGTATCTTCTGGTTTTTGAATCTGTTTTTGAAGTTTCACAACCTCTCCTACAACAATGACTGCTGGTGATGCAAGTTTTTCTTGCTTTACTTTTCATGAATCGTATTTAATGTTGCTTCACACGTTTGCTGCTTTGTAGATGCTGCACTAGAAACAACTGCAACAGGTGTATTGGCATCCATTCCATTTTTTAATAGATTCGTTGTGATCTCTTCTAGTTTCGAAAGTCCCATTAAGAACACTAAGGTTTCTTCAGACTTTGCCATAGATGCAAAATTAAGATCAGATAACTGATTTCTTCGATCATGTGCTGTCACAACACGGAATCCTTTGGAGATTCCTCGATGAGTTACAGGAATCCCCGCAAGTTCCGCAGCTGCGATACAGGAGCTGATTCCTGGAACAACTTCACAATAAATTCCATGATCGGCTAAATATATGGCTTCTTCTCCACCTCTTCCAAAGACAAATGGATCCCCACCTTTTAAACGCACTACGATATCATATTGTAATGCTTTTTGTGCTAATAATTCATTGATCTGTTCTTGTTTCATCGTATGATGATGATTTTCTTTTCCAACATAGATATGTTCGCATCCTTCTTTTGTTTCATCTAATAATTCTTGTGGGATCAATCTGTCATAAATGACACAATCCGCTTTTTTTAAGATTTCTTTTCCTTTAACCGTGATAAGTCCTGGATCTCCCGGTCCTGCACCAATTAAATATACGATTCCTGCCAGCTGTTTTTTGATATTTTTTACTGCCGTTTGTGCTAAGATCTCAGGGCATGTTCCATAAACTTTCGTATATGCCTGTTTGCTTCCATCTTCATTTCCAAACATAGCATATAGTTCATACCCTTGATCTGTCTTTTGACATCTGGCACCTGCCGGAGTATGACAACTGCCTCCCATTTGTTCTAAGAAATTTCGTTCTGCACATACTTCGTTCATTGTTTCTTCATCACAAAATACATCCAACATCTTTTGCAATTCTTTCTGATCTTCTCTTACTTCCAAAGCCAGAGCACCCTGTGCTGGTGCTGAGATCATGTCTTCTGGCGCCAAATATTGCGTGATCACATCTTCCATTCCTAGTCTTTTAAGACCTGCTGCCGCAAGAACGATTCCATCTAATTGTTGTTCCTCCATTTTTCGAAGTCTCGTATCAACATTCCCTCGAATATTTATAATCTGAAGGTCTGGTCTTAACTTTAATAACTGAAATGCTCTTCTTTTGCTTCCTGTTGCTATCACAGCATCTTCTCGTAATTCAGACAGATGTTTCGCTGTTCGAAGGATCAACACATCTCTTGGATCTTCCCTTTTCCATACTTTTGTAAAAACAAGGCCTTTTGCCGGGGTTGACGGCATGTCTTTCATGCTGTGAACTCCCATATGGATTTCCCCAGAAATGATCTTTTCTTCAATCTCTTTGACAAACAGACCTTTTCCACCAATTTTATCCAATGGTTTATTCTGAATCTTATCACCTTTTGTTTTAATGATCTGGATTTCAAAAGTGTGTTCTGGATAAGCTTTCGCTAATTTTTCCTGAACATATTTTGTCTGGATCAGTGCAAGGCGTGATCCTCTTGATCCGATGATATATTTCATAGGTCATTTTCCTTTCTTTGTCTCTATCCCAAAAAGCTGTTCTACCATCTTCTTATAATCTGCTTGTTCCTGTCTTGTTTCTAAATGTTTTAATTCCTGAATCGGTTCTTTGATCATGCGCTGCAAGGATGCATTTAATACCTTCTTTAGAAGTTTCTGCTCTCTTGTTCCAAAATCTATTTTTCTTGATAAATATGAATAACTATCTTCCACGATCTCTGTACATTTTTCCTGCAAGGAGCGAATTGTTTCTTCCATTGGTGCCTGAAACAGCCACTGCATCGTTTCTTCTTTTGCTTTGCTGATCATCGTATTGCTTTGTCTGCAAAGTTCTTCACGTTCTGACTGATTTGCTTTAGAAATCTCTTTGATCGTGTCTAAATTGATCAGATTTACCTTTGAGTCATCTGA
>ENA-OPZZ01000967-OPZZ01000967.1-human-gut-metagenome-genome-assembly--contig:-NODE-967-length-19906-cov-6.186764_pt1 | contig 19906 bp, 28 predicted proteins | sample MGYA00242487_ERZ504511 | MGnify/ENA primary metagenome ERZ504511 (study PRJEB26092, sample SAMD00036241) | human gut metagenome | host: Homo sapiens | study: EMG produced TPA metagenomics assembly of... | reverse complement strand
ATTTGCACCCAAATCCGTATTTACATATTGGTCAAATATCATTCTGATAGCCACTGCCTCTTCTTCATTTACTTCCAATTTTCCATCAATGAGAGAATACCCATACGGTGCAAAACCGCCATTCCATTTGCCTTCCCTGGCTTTCCGCATCCTGCCTTCCATGGTCTGAACACGAATGTTCTCACGTTCAATCTCTGCCACTGCTGACAGAACAGATATCATAAGCTTCCCGGCATCTTTGGATGAATCTATTCCGTCCTCCACACAAATCAGATTCACTCCAAAATCCTGCATTACTTGTAATGTTGCAAGTACATCTGCCACATTTCTTCCAAATCTGGAAAGTTTAAATACAAGAACATAAGATACTTCATCTTTTCCTGACTTAATATCCTCCATCATCTGATTAAATGAAACTCTTCCCTCTATTGATTTGCCGGATTTTCCTGCATCCTCATACTCACCGGCAATTTCATATTCATTATAGTCGCAGAACGCTTTCATTTTTGTTTTCTGTGCATCCAGAGAATAGCCATCTATCTGCATGGTTGTCGAGACACGGGTGTATAAATATACTTTGATTTTCTCTTTCTTCAATTTACATATCACCTCCAGGAAGTGCCGAAACTGCCGACAGATTGATACTGACTAATGTATCCATCTGCCTGATTGCCAAATTTCTAAGCAATATAAGTCTTTCTGATTGAGATTTCCCCTGCTCAATTAAAATAGCATTATAACTTTCCATATTTGCCAACACCAACAACTGATTTAAATTTGCATCATCACGCACATTCCCCTTTTTACCCGGATTATTATTTTTCCATTGCTTTGCAGTCTGACCAAATAAAGCAACATTTAAAAGATCTGCTTCACTGGCATATGTATAAGCAATCTGTTCTGGTGTTAGCTCTGGTGGAATCAAATTATCCTTCACCGCATCTGTGTGAATACGGTAGTTCACCTTTGATAAAGCCCTGTTTAAGTTCCAGTCCAATGAAAATCGACTATTTTCATCTTGTTTTAACCTGCGGTAATCTTTCATAATATACAGTTGAAATTCCGGAGAAATCCATGTAGCAAATGCCATTGCAATATCGCTATGTGCATAAGTTCCTCCTCCATATCTGCCTGCTTTTGACACTATTCCTATAGCATTGGTCTGTTCAATCCATTTGGTTGGCGTCATAACAAACCTGTTTAATCCTGCCTCACTTCTAACCGCCTCGAATTGCACACGGTTAAAATCTGGATTATGAAGTTCTTCCCAAACAGCCAAAAACTCAACTGTATTTCTGTTTCGCATCCAGTTTTGAATGACAAATCTGGGATCATTATCATTTCTATATTTTGCAATATCTGTCAACGAAATATATTCATTTTCAAAATCTTTCGTGTAAATCCCAATATCAATTCCTTTTGCGTGAATAATTTCTCTAACTATTTTATTTGCCATCTCTATTCCTCCACCATGTTCTCCATCTGTTCCAACTTCTGCAATGCTTTCATATACGCCATCAATCTTTTATACTGCGCATCTCCAAGACTGTGAATCTGCTTTAAAATCTTAATATCCGACCTGGTAACTTCATAATCCATATCTGCATCTTTATATTCCGGATCAATTCCTTTTCCAGTCAAAAGCTGTTCGGGAGTAATCTCCAATGCATCACATATAGACAACAGACAGTCCGCTTTGGGATTCGTCTTTTTCTTCTTCCAGTCACTGATGTTACTTGTTGCAATCCCGGTCCTTCTTGAGAGTTCCAACTGCGTTATGTTCTTCTGCTCCATCACACAAAAAAATTTCTTTCACTGATAATCATGATTTTTACCTCCATCAACATTCCGTAAATATCCGTATTTATAAATTTCATTCATCCGTCTATACGGTTACAGTATCATGCTGCAACTTTTCTTTCAATAGAGATTTTTGTATTTCTGAACTTTGTTATATTCTTCTCTTTATATAGCTCCGTGTACAACTGTCTTACTCTTTCCCTACGAAGATAAAAATTCCGGATCAGGCAAATTATCCAAGTCCATTGCTTCCGCATACTTTGCTACCATTTCTCCAATAAAATTTGCTAAATTGCTCCATACATCTCTTTCTTTTAAAACCACTTTATTCTTGACCATAATTAAAATCCTTTCTGACATTGTCATTGAAATCCATCGTATCCCATCCATAGTGATGTTTCCTCACTTCCTGATAGGATAAGATAGATATTATTAAAATTAGTATTGTTATTATTAGTCTTCAATGCCATCTTTCTGATATATGCACTCATGTTTTGAACTCCAGCTTCCTTCATTCGATTATGCAGTATCTCCACCTCTTCCGGTTTGAATTTTACGTAAATTCCTTTTGAATACTCTTTCACTTTTCTTTTCCTCCATTTCTTTTCAAATTTGTAATTTTTAGAAATCATTCTTTCGTGGGCAATCGACAATTTTTAAAACTGGGCAACAAAAAAGCAACCGATATTACTCGATTGCCACTCTGTTACTCTTGCGAAACTATTCCTTTTTCAAACAATTTGTAAATATTGCCTAAATGCTTTTGTGAACTTTTTCCTTCAAAAAACATTACAAATTGATAATTGACTTTTTGAAAATTATTGTTCTCAAGTTTCTATCAAAATTAGAAAAAGCCCAAACCACAAGGGTTTGAGCTTCATTTGCGCATTCACGTTTTCTGTTTTTGGGTATAGAATCTCCGTTGTCAACGGATAGGATATTTGTTCGATTTTGTCAAGTCTTAGTTCTTACTGTATATTCTTCTTTTTCTTTTCCGGCAATTCTTCCCACATACTCTCAACCAGTTCACACAAAAACTGCCGATCATCTACATTATCAACCAAAATCATTTCTTTAGCACCATTATAAGGTGGTTCCATCTCGGCATCTGGCATCAGCCTCAATGCCATCGAGACCGGCTTCACCAAAAGTCTGTCATCATATATCCCACCAAAAATCCTTCCACGGTAATAAAGGATGTATTCGCCCATCATTGCCCGGCTGCTGAGTTCATCCAGTCCTGATAATTGTTCCATAACAAAATCCAAATACTCTTTTGTTGATGCCATATTATTTTCCTCCACACCCTTAGGCTCTCTTTATTGGATGCCTGATTGCAGTCTTCAACTTCTCCGGCGCTACTTTCCTCGCATCGCTCAGATAAATCTCGTGGTGCATTCTCCGATCCGTTATATCCAATACGTATCCCTGTTCTTCCATAAACCTGTGCATTGCATCTACCGTAACAGGCTCATCGTCATACGCTCCGATATGCATACACTGTACACACAGACCTTCCTCATAGGAAAAAAACTCAGCCTTAGAAAAATCCTGCTTTTTCTTTGCCGTAGCTTTCCTGACAGCCCAGTCGAAATCTTCCCTGGTAACAAAATCCGGCAATCGAATAACAGAGATCCACTTAAAATCTTCCTTACGAGCATAATCAATTCCGGATACTCCATCCTGCCACCAGAATCCCTCTAATGGCGGCACGACATAATCGAAATATCCATCAATCTGATGATCTTCCTTTTTGCTCATTTTAATCGTAAATGCAATTCCATACAGAAGTCCGATAGCCTGCTTGTATTCTCCGTCTGCATCATTTGGATTGCCGCTTCCCCTTACCGCTATATAGTTCATTTTCGGAACAGTTACGATAGACGGTGTGCCTTTCGGCATATAAAATTCTTTATATTCCTTCTTGTAGTCAAAAGCCATATCCTTTACACCCCCTCTAAGTCCTTCTCTTCATAAGGCTTATTCCAGGAACCAATCTCTATCAGATTTCCTTCCGGATCAGCAATATAGCAGGTTCTCTGTTCCCAAGGTTCAAGTTCCGGTTCAAGCACAGATGTTGCACCATTTTCCACAGCCTTCTTGTATGCCTCGTCCACCTCTTCAAAAGTATCAACATATAGAGCTATTTCAGAATGACCATTCAGACCCTTGATATACTCATATCGCCGGTTTGTCATCTTCTCAAAATCATTCCGCCCATACAGTAAAAAAAGTGTTCCGTCTTTTACAAGATAAACATTGGAAGTATTCTCTTCTTCCTTAATTTCAAATCCGAGAACATCCTTGTAAAAACGAATCATCTTTGCCATATCATCAACAAACAACCCAAAACCGTCTAATCTCATTTTCCTAATCCTCCATAGATTTTTAATATTTCCTCTGCATTCCTGCGAATAATGTCCCGCACTTCTTCGGGCTCAAGCACCTCTACTTTTGCTCCAAATGTCATAAGCCATGTCACAAGGTTTTCCATATCCGTATAGTCTGCTGAAAAGAGCAGCCTTCCATCGTCCGTTTCTGTAAAGCAGTTCGGTCCAAATTCTTCAACCAGCCGCCACTTCATATTCGGTGTGAAAAGAGCTTTTACCTTTATCCCACCCGGAAATATCTTCTCATTTGACAAATCCGGCATTGGTACATCTCTACGCAGGAATCCACGGTCTGTTTCAACAACACAATCCATACGGTTCAGTTTGAACAGCCTGTAATCTTTACGTTCTAAACACCACCCCCATACATACCAGCTCGACCACCGGAAAACCAGATAATATGGTTCTACCCTTCGGTTGCTCTCTCTGGACGGAGCATAATACTTAAATCGTATGATACGCCTGTTTTCTATTGCACTCTGGATTACCTCGATCTTTGGAGCAAGAGACCCCTTATACCATGAAGATAAGTCAATCAGCATAGAGTCTCTTCCACTGATGAACTCTGATGATCCGGTCTGGATTTTCTCCATCAGCTGACTGTAGTACCTGCTTCCGCTCACACTGTCAAGACTCCGCAAACCCGCAAGAATCATCTGCATATCTTTGGAACTCAAAATCGTCCTGTCCATACGATATCCATCCATAATACTGATACCACCACCGGTACCCTGTGCAGTTTTTATAGGAATACCTGCTTTACAAAGGTCTTCAATATCCCGATTTATTGTCCTTCGAGATACCTCAAATCTTTCTGCCAGTTCAGGAGCCGTTGTCTTTTCTTCCTGCAGTAAGATTGACAATATACCGATAAGTCTATCTATTTTCATCGTTTCTTACACTCCATACATATTATACCTGATTCAACACGACAGCTATATGTCATATTTATTATATCTGCGAAAAATTTTTCTGTATACAATAGAATGCACGCTCCGCAAACATTCTATTGTCATGAACAAAAAGCCTACGAACATCAGATTTTATTCCCAATGTCCGAAGGCTCAATAACATTAGTTGAATTTTCTCCATCCGATAAGCCAAGTTAGCCTATGATTCACTTGGAATCATCTGAAAATACTTCAACGCCTCTTCAATCGCTATTTCTTTTTCTTTTGTGCATTCCGGCTGTCCGCCCTTCTCAGATTTTGGCTTATTATAGTTCTCTCTTTCTATAATTCCATGCTTCTGCTTTATCTGTGCAATATACAGATTAGATACCTTCATCCCATCATTATGCTTTGCCACATACTTCTTTATCTCCTCATAAGTAGCCTGTCTACGCTCCGCTTCGGTCCGCGCTGGGCAAAGGTCCCCTGGACCTTTAGCGCCTCTCAGCCGCCGTTAAATCCATCTCGTCCATATCAAGTGTCACATTCACATGATGCTTCGCTTCATGAAGTTTGGACAAAAGGCATACCGTCTCAACGGTATTACCTTTTTCCCACAAAAGCCGCCTTACCTCTTGACCATCCCGATATATTGGGACATTAAACTCTATCGACTTCAAAGGCTGCTCTGACTCCCCATTTGGATATATCTGAATTTCTTTTATAAGATAAGTAATAAGGCTTTTCTTTTCCTCGTCACTTATTATATCATAGAGCTTTCCGAAATTCAGCATAAGCTTGTAAATATTGTCCAGAGTGATTGTTTCCATTTCGATAGAACTTTTTCTCAGCTTTGCATCTTCAATCCGTTCTTCCAACTCTACAATCGTATCATACAAGGCATCAAGTCTTAAAGTCATGTCGTGGATTTTCCTTTCTCTGAAACGAGCATCAATAGGCAGATTATCAATCTCTCGTTCCAGACGGGCTTTATTCAAATCTACTTCTTTCAGCTTACTCTCGTAATTGGCAAGTTCCTTATCAATAGCTGTTGTATCGGTCTGTACGCCAATACGCTTTTCAATCTCTTTTGCAAAATACTTATCGCTTACCAATTCCTTAACAGCTTCAATTACAAGTGGCTCAATATCTGTTTTTCTTAGCGATGCTTTATAATCACAATGATGTCCTCGCTCCTGCTTATTTCTACCACAAATATAATAGTAAACCTCTTTGTATGTGCCGTCTTTATTTGTCCAAGCGTGTTTGTTCGTATACATTGAACTTCCACAAAGGGGACACTTTAATATCCCCGTCAAAAGGTGTGACCTATCCTTACCGATTTTGGATGGCTGTTTAATTCCTGTTGCCATACGCTTTGCGTGAACCTTTTGCCACAATTCCTCGCTGATAATTCCTTCATGTTGTCCATCTTCCAGAATGTAATCCTCTGAATGAACCTGCTTATATTCATTTTTTGTACCTTTTACCTTTTCTCGTGTTCTTCTGCCATAAGCAATCTTTCCACAATAAACAGGATTGTCTAATATCAACCGTATAAAATGACTGCTCCAAGTTTCCAATGTGCCGTTCTGACGAGGTATCTTCTTTATACCTTGAAGATTAAGATATTTTGCTACTCCGCCAAGTCCTATATCAGAATTAGCAAATTTATCAAATATAATTCTGATTGCTTCAGCTTCCGTTTCTTCTATCAAGAGCTGATTGTCTTTCAGATAATATCCGTATGGTGCAAATCCACCATTCCACCCACCTTGTCGTGCTTTTTCTCTCCGTCCATTCATTGTCTGTTCAATGATATTTTCTCTTTCAATTTCTGCAACCGCAGATAATACAGAAATTAAAAGTTTTCCGCTTGTCTGTGATGAGTCAATACCTTCCTCAATACAAATAAGATTTATTCCATACGACTGCACAAACTCCAATGAATTTAGAATATCTGCTGCGTTTCTTCCAAATCGTGAAAGTTTATAGACCAGAATATAATCTATCTCCAATCCGTTCTTTATATCGGAAAGCATCTTCTTAAAAGCAGGTCTCCCCTCAATAGATTTTCCCGATTTACCCGCATCTTCATATATACCAACAATCTCCATTTCCTCTCTGTCAGCAAATCGTTTCAGGCTATTCTTCTGCCCTTCAAGGCTATATCCGTCCACCTGCATTTCAGTACTTACTCTCGGATATAGGACACATTTCTTTCCTTCTCTGTTCATCGTACCACCTCCATAAATTTATAGGGAAATGTGATATGTAAGGCTACGTAACCTACGCAGCACAATCCAATTCCTGCAAAACAGTCTTTCCGTATTTTTCAACTATCTGCACCATAACATTGATAAAAGAATTGAATATTTCGGTTTCATCTTTCAACTGTTCGTCTTGCAGTTCTGTATTATGAATTAACTTTTCATTTCCCATAAACGAATACCTCCGCTAAAGCTAAAACGGCTGTACCTCTAAATTATAGAAATACAGCCGCCATTTTACCAATGTGCAAATCTATCCCTCATACCTGCTTTACACATTTGTTTTCATTTTTTTCAAGTGCAACACTAATGGCAAGAGCCTTGTCAACTCTTGCCATTATGTTATTGGGCATCATTCCCATATACTGTTTTAACCTCTGCTTATCAATCGTCCGTATCTGCTCAAGCAGGATAACAGAGTCCTTGTCAAGCCCTTCATAATTACTTACTGGGGTATGTGTGGGCAACTTTGCTTTTGTGTGTACTCGGCTCGTAATTGCTGCAATGATTACCGTCGGGCTGTGCTTGTTTCCTATATCATTGGAAATGATAAGTACAGGTCTTGTTCCGCCTTGCTCCGAGCCGATAACGGGATTAAGCTCCGCATAATAAATGTCGCCACGCTTAATAATTCTTTCCATTGTGTTTGACCTCCCAATATGATTTAGACAGATGCTTCCTGCCTATGTAGGCAGCCAAACGCAAGGAAGTATTTAAGGTCGGAAGTATCTTAACAATATCTCTGTTCTTATGACCGCCTTTCGCTTGGCTGATATGATAGAAGCATTTCAACTTGTCCTCGACACCCCGAAATGCTATGGGAAGTCGCCAAACGGTCAGCAGCGAACTGACACCACGGGAGTTCCACCCCAACTGTCGGTCTGACAGAGCCGCCCTCATTGCCTGCGACGGTTTTATCACGCTCGGACTGTGACTGGACGGGAGTATCATTATCCTCTTTGTGGGTTATGGCGAAATCGGGAGCTACCCGATTTTTTGAGTCGGTAAGATTGGCTCACCACCTTTCAATCGCTCGCTGCCTGTCGGCAGGTCTTGGCGTACCGCTGCACACGCTTATGCTCATCACAATCACAAAGAGAAAGTATTTGGCGAATGGGTATTCACTTGTCAAGGAACGCCCCCCGTTTTCGCCACACAAAGGAAAACAGGGTAAGAGGTTTTTGTCCTCTCACCCTGTAGCCCGTGGGAATATTCGATTTTCCCCTCTACTCAAAAAACTTTTTTAATTTTTCTTTGAGCCTGTCCATTCGTCTGTAAACAGCTTTTTCAGTAATATTCAGACACACCGCAATTTCACGGGTTGAATATCCTTGTATCTTCATCAAAGCAATCTGCAATGTAAGCCTGTCCACCTTAATCAAAACTTGATAGAGGTGCTGATTTTCGATGCTGTCCAGAAAATCCTCAACCGTTTTGACTTCGGGCTGTGTAGTATCTTCAGCAAGCTCGTCAAGATATGTACCTGTTTCCTGCACTCGCTGATAATACCGTCTGTCTGAATTAAAAATCGCCCAATCGTGAATACGGAGCTGTTCTATATCGTCCTCAGTAACGCCTAAGTTCCGCAACTGCTTTTCCTCGGCTTCTTTCCAGAGCCGCCATTTCTTTTCTTCTTTGGCTTTGTTGTATGCCATAATGTGTACCTCCAATCTGAATTTTTTTGAAAAATTTCAGATTGAGGTGGGCTACGACAGCCAGCGCCAAAAGCAGGCTTCTCCTGCGTTCTGATAAAAAGCGATAAACAAAAAGCCGCAAAGGTACTAAGACCTCTACGGCAATACGCATAATTATCTCTATAATATAGATATGTGATTTCTACTTGAAAAGTAGAAAAGTGCCACGAGCAAGCAAGGCTTTTTTTAACAAGTTATCCTCACTTGTGCGTGACACTATGTAAATAGCTGCTGCTTCTGATAAGCAGCGTGGTTGGATTTGCCCAACACATAAAAATCCCTCCAAACTCAAAACGAGTTTAGAGGGAAGATAAGTTTTTATTAGGACATGATAAATCCGCCCACCAAAAGCACCGTTTTTTTTATTCGGTGGGCTTATCCGTCCTATTCTGTATAAAGAAAGAGCCAATGAACTGCAAGTTACCTCGCAAATTCATCGGCTCTGCGTCTGTGCGTCTGGCTCTTTGATGATAGTTACTTTTAATTGTTGAACATTTATAAGCTGTTCCTGCCTACACTTAGGACAAAAAAGCGGAAAATTAAGAAGTACCGTATTTTCTCTTATTTTTATCCGTGTTTTGTTTCCGCAAACGGGGCAAAGCACCCATTTTTCATTTTGCATAAAACATCTCCCTTAATGTACTTCATTAGTTCCTGCAATAGCCACTTGCTTTTCTGCTTCATTTAATTCTCTGTGAAGATGGATAGCCATAAATACCGTAATAATAGCAGAAAGCACATCTGCAACTGGCTGAGCATACAGAATACCATTCAATCCCCATATCATAGGCAGAACGAGAATAACTGGCACAAAGCAAATTCCCTGCCTGCAAGCTCCGAGAATAAAGCCCTCTTTTCCTTTTCCTAAAGCAAGGAATAATGAGGAATATACGGTATAGAAGCCAAACAGCATGAGAGAAATTCCATTTACCCTTAATGAGCTTGCCCCTACTTTAATCATCTCCAGATTGCCACTTGCGAATTGTGACACGATGGACGTTGAAAATAAAGCCAGTATCAATCCATAAACAACACAAAACACGGTTGACCAGATAACAGAAGTTTTAATAGCTTCATGCAGGCGGTTGAATTTTTTCGCCCCATAGCTGTACCCTGCGATTGGCTGAAAGCCTTTAATAAAACCAAATATTGTTAGACTTCCCATTGAAACAAGGCGTGTCACAACTCCCATTCCTGCGATTGCAACATCTCCATAATCAGCCGCCGCATTATTGATGAGAGAAATGGAAAGGCTTGTTAATATCTGGAACACAAGCGTTGGAATACCAATCTTAAAAATTTCCGATGCAACCTCTTTTGAAAGGCAGTAATTCTTTATTTTAAAATCAAATACACTCTTCTTTCCAAAAATATAAAATAGATACACCAGAGTAGATACTACCTGTGAAATTGCAGTAGCAATGGCGGCTCCTGCCACTCCCAAATCCAGTACATAAATAAATATAGGGTCTAATGCAATATTCAGTACGGCTCCCATCAGCAGAGCGCACATGGTCGTCTTTGCTGCTCCCTCGCTTGTCACGATATTATTCATTGTGACATTAAAGACATTGAAGATGCAGGAAATAATATAAATACTTCCATATGTGACCGCATAGGGCAAAATACTCTCTGTCGCTCCCAAAATACTTAGTATCGGCTTTAGAAAAATGACAGACAGGATAATCATAACTGCCCCGACAAAAACGCTGCTGTATAAGGCTGTGCTGACAACTTGGTTTGCCTTTTCCTTATCATTGCGTCCTAACAATCTGGAAATGTAGGATGCTGCCCCATTTCCAAATAGCAACCCTAAACCAACCACAACCTGTCCTAATGGGTACACAACTGAAATTGCTCCCATCTGGCTCTCTCCCAATCCTCCAACAAAATAGGCATCCACCAGATTGTATAATGCGTTTACCAACATTCCAATCATTGTCGGGATACCCATTGCTAATAGGGCTTGAGGGATAGGTGCGTTACCTAATAGCTGCATTTTCTTGTTTTGTTGACTCATAATTAACACTCCTTTTCTTGACTTTGGGTATAAAATATAGTAGTATAAATTACAGCAATTAAAGCTGTGTTGTATATACTACTATAAATTATAGTAGTTGTCAATAGAGAAAGGAGAATATCATGGCAACAATAGATTTAATCGTATTAGGAATGCTGAAAAAGGAAGCCCTAAGTGCTTACGACATCCAAAAATTGGTTGAATACCGCAACATATCAAAATGGGTAAAAATCAGCACTCCGTCAATCTATAAAAAAGTTATCCAGTTAGAGGAAAAGGGATACATTTCAAGCAACATAGTCAAAGAGGGAAAAATGCCAGAAAAGGCAATCTACTCCTTAACAGAAGCGGGGGAAAAACAGCTTGAAAATCTTATGTTTGAAATATCCGCAAAACCCATTCAAATCTTCTTGGATTTTAATGCAGTCATTGTCAACTTGGATGCCCTTTTGCCAGAAAATCAAATGAAATGCCTAACAGATATTGAAGCCAATATAAAAACACTAAAATCATATCTGGAAGAAAATTTAAAAGCGAAAGAAAATGTACCCGAAATCCCACAAACAGGTTTATCCGTTTTGCATCAACAATTCGTTCTTGCACAATCCATTGAAACATGGATTGAAGAATTAAAACTAAAATATGAATAATTACAGTCCCCCATAAGATACTTTTCTAAATAGGCAGAGCCGATGAGCTGTGAGTTTATCTCTCACAAGTTCATCGGCTCTGCGTCTGTGCGTCTGGCTCTTTGATGACTGTTACTTGTAAATTTTGTACTTCAATCAATGTCTGCTGTTTACATTTCGGGCAGTAGAGAGGATAATTTTTCAAAATTGTATCTTCTCTTATTCTGTCACGAGTTTTATTAGCGCAAACAGGACAAACTATCCAATTAGCGTTCATTTCTTTCCTCTCTTTGTCGGGAACAAAAAATTTCGATAGCTTTACTGAAAAAGGCAGCTAAATCTCCATTTCCAAACCGATTTATAAAATCAGAAAATCTCAAATCCGTAACATACATTTTCCCCAAAGAAGAAAGTATTTGTTTATCACATTGATAAAAATGTTCTGTAATATAAAGTTGCCATTCCCATACTATATTTTGAACCTCTGGACAGTTTGGCGATTTGTTTTCATATGTCGCTAACCTTTCAAAAATATTCTGTGCCATAGAGAAAAATGCTTGCATTTGCTCATTTTGAATTTCTTGAGCTTTTGAGGAAAAGATTGCCTCATACTCTTTAAAACTTTCAGTATCTCCCCACTTTTCCAAAACCTCTTTTTGAAATTGAGATTGCAGCTCCATTACTTTCGAGTTAGAAAATGCTGAAAAGGAGATTTCTTTTGCTCCATTGATTTCAGCCTTTACAAGAGCTATTAGACCGTCTATGCGTTCTCTCTGAGCTTCTAAAATACTTAAATGCTTTTCTAATGCTTCTGTCCGATTATAATGAGGGGAATTGAGCAATTTTTTAATTTCTTTCAATGCAAAACCGACCTCACGAAAAAACAAAACTTCCTGCAACCGGCACAAATCCTTATCAGTATACAAACGATACTTCGCTTCCGTTACAATCGAAGGTTTCAAAAGTCCAATTTCATCATAATAGTGAAGCGTCCTTGCTGTTATGCCTGTTAAATTGACTACCTCGTGAACTGTCAACGGTTTTTCATTCATTCCAAAAATCCTCCACTGCACTTAATATTTCGTTTGCAGGTAACAAAGTTGCTTCTACTATACTTTTTCCTGTTTTCTGCAAATAATATTTTACTAAATGATAGCCACAAGCATATCCCGCACAATATGGCAATCCAACAGGGGGATAATTTTGTAAAGCAGCCATTTCATCGCCATATAAATAAGCATTGAGGTTTTCAAGCCCCTGTACGTCCAGTCCATCATAGATAATTGGTTTGATATATTTATTTAGCGTTTCCATATCAGTTTTCTTAACCCACGGTCCCGCCTTATCTTCTCCATACAAATATGTGGCAAAGTTTTCTGCAAGCCCCTCACTGACCATCATTTCTCCGAGCGTAATATCATTTCTCCATTTAATAAACTGAAAACGCACATTATGATTTGTTTCATGTGCAAGCGCAACTGGAAGATGCTCTAATGTGTAATCATTAGGAATAAGCCAAGAAAAAAATATATCCTGGAATACCGCCATCTCCGCAATAGCCCTCATTCATTGAGGTATAAGGACTTTCCTCATTTGCCAACAGGATAGTAAACAAATATTCTTGAACAAGTAACTCAATCCCTGCGTCTGAAAAACACTTCAACGATTTTTCGACTGATTGTTACATTCAGACCAAAGCCTATCTGAAGATATACGTTCAATATTATCTCGTTGAGTTTCATCCACTTTTGTTGGCGCAATATGACCAAGCATCCCACTCGCCATTATCACATCATACCCATTTGGTGTAGCTGCTTTCATCGGCACACTATAGCAAGCCCATTTTTTCTCAAAAGGCATCATCAATTCATAACGATAAATGTCATCTTTCTTGTCTAATGGTGCTTTCATAATCTTGGCATAAATACCATCTGAACGAATAAAATTTACATTCATATTACTTCATCCTTTCTTTTTTCTACATCATACACTATGACGTAACGTGAAAGTCAATAGGATGAGTAAATATATTTGAGCCGATGAGCTATGAGTTTATCTCTCACAAGTTCATCGGCTCTGCGTCTTTGCGTCTGGCTCTTTTACAATTGTTATTTTTAGATTTTTTGCTTCTATAAGAGTTTCCTGCTTACACTTCGGACAAAACAACGGATAGTTTTTTAATTCTGTATCTTCTCGTATCCGATTACGGGTTTTATTTCCGCAAACAGGACATAAAACCCATTCTGTTTTAAATATCATACGCCCGTACTTCCTTTCGCAAAGTTATTCTTTTTCAAATCAATAAAATTGTTTGTCGAACAATAAAGTCAAATCATAGCTACACAAAAAATCAATCCACCTAACATATCGGTAAACAAATGCACACCGCAAATAAGCCGTCCAATAACCATAAAGGCAGTAAACAAGCCACACAAAGCATTTATTGTATTACATAGTTTATGTTTTTTAATCAGCTGATGATATTGCATCATAGCAGTCGGAAGCACACACATAGCAATCATTGCGATAGATGACGGATAAGATGCTTCCAAAATACCACCTATTAGAATAGGACGGAGATTGATTACATTAAATTCGAAAAAGGTATAAGCACTACAGCCTTACCTCATAATCTTAATAAATACACATACGCTTCTTCATTTTCAAAGATAAAACTCCTGCTAAATTCCCCACCATTTTTTTCAATCGTTTTTATTGAAGCAACATTGTCTTTTTCAACTGATAATTGCAACTGCTTCAAACCGTGCTCTTTTGCAACAAGACATATTTGTCTTAATATTTCAGTAGCATATCCTTTTCTTCTTTCTGACGGTCTTACACTATAGCCACAATTACCAAAATCCTTCAGAAAATCATTTAACCGATACCTCAAATCGACGATACCAACAATTTTATTATCTGACACTCTAACTGCAAAAAAGGTATCTGTCAAAACCCAATTGGGGTCAACCGTTTTCAAACTTGCATTGGCAATTACTTTCTCAAGCCATTCAGAATAAGAACTAATCTTATCGAACAATTCACTCCCATTGATTACTTGTTCCCCAAAATCAAAATGTTCCTGTCGGTATTTAAGTGCTTCTTTCTCCAGTTCCAATGTCGGCTTTACAAGCCATATTTCTTCACATGTCATCTTTCATTCCTCCGTTTTTTTGTTTAACAAAAGTAACTTTATCTGTTCAATTATTCTTTCAGGTGTTTCATTAGGAATAGGCATAAGCTGGCTATACATCCGTACTCCTTGATATGTGAACAAGATTATATCGAAGACCCCCTTTATATCAACTTGCTTAAACTCGTTACGAGAAATACCATATTCGATTAGCCTCTTCCAAGAATGGTATGACAAATTGTACTGCTTTGATAAAACATTTTCCTCGTTCCCTCTACTACTAAAATATTCGTAAATTGCCATACTTAAAGAACCTTGAGTATCGTTCATTTCAGACTTATACCTGTTAAGTATCTCATTCAATATCTCAATGGCAGGCAAACCTTTATCTATGCTTTCCGAAAACAAATCATTCTGCACTTCTAAAAATTCTGATATTATTTCAGAAAATAATTGTTCCGTGCTATTATAATGGCGATATAATCCTCCTCGGCTAAGCTCTGTTACCTCGCAAATATCTTTCATCGTAACATTTTTAAAACCCTTATCAGCAAATAATACTTTTGCCTGTTGTTTTATAAACTGCTTTGTTTTATCTCCTTTAATTCCCATTATTTTCGCCTCCATTTTTACGACGGTTGTGTCGCTTTTATTATACGACACTGATGTCGCTTTTGTCAATTCCTCTTGCTTAAAGTTTATAAACAATTTGCTTTCGGATTTTTTATAACTACGCATAAGAGATATAATATCTCGTTACAAGAGATTTCAAAGCGTTCAATAAGAACTCCCATTTCTGTAAAATATAATAGAAATATTATATTGCTACAAGGTGGTGAGTTTATGGACGCAAGAAACAATGATTTTGACTTCGATTTTACACCGATAGGACAGGCAATTAAAAAAGCAAGGACAACAATGGGTATGACCAGAGATGAGCTTGCCCGTATTGTAGATTATGACCCAAGGCATCTGCAAGCAATCGAAAACGAAGGACAATACCCAAGTCTGGAGCTGTTCATTCAGCTTGTAACAATGTTCGGTGTATCGGTTGATGAATACATATTCCCAGATAATGATGTCAAAAGAAGTTCCGTCCGCAGACGCTTAGACGCAGAACTCGACAAACTAAACTGTCGAGCGACACATTCTGGTCTCCACAAACGACACATTATAATCTCCAACTTTTCCAAGAAAAAAGCACAATCGCATCTCAACGACACGATCATGCCTCTTTTCCTGCATTTTATCAGCTCAATGCCTGGTTGTTGATTGCTGCCAACATTACTTCTGCATCAATTACTTTTTTATCCATCTGACTTCCCAGTGTCATGGCATCGGTCATTACGTTATCAATCAGACGGGGATTTCCCTGGCTATAACTATGTACAGAACTGATTGCTGCTGTATCTATGATATCTGAACTGCCTCCGGCATTCCGGATCTTCTGGCGGATATAATCCGATACTTCCTGATCCGTTAATCCATGAAAGTTATAATGAACCACGATTCTTTGACGCAAAGCTTCATTTACCTGTTTTTCTAAGATATGGTTTAAATATGGTTCACCACAGAGGATCAATGAAAAACAATTCACGGAATCATACTTCTGGTTCATTAACATTTTCAGGTCTCTCAGAATGTTGCTGTTTAAGTACTGGGCTTCATCCAGAATACAGATAAATGGCTGCTTTTTTTCTTTATATAAATAATACAGCCGCTCCTGAATGGACTTAAACATCTGACTTTTCCCAAACCCTGATTCTAACCCCAAAGCTTCACATAGTTGCCGATAGAATTCCTGCACACTTACTGTCGACAAGCAAAGATAAGCACATTGGTATAGGTTTGGATTCAGTCCTTTCGCAAAGCATCTCAAAGCAAATGTTTTTCCCATACCCGGACTTGCTGTAAATACTCCAATTCCGCGGATCTCTTTCAAGTATTCCAGACGTGCCGTCATCTCCCGGAAATCTTCGGATTCAAATGCATCCTTTTCTTTTATCATCTGTTTGTCAAAAGGATTAAAACTTAACCCATAAAAATCAGTGTACATTCTTTCCACCTCCCAAAGCTGTACCGTAATCGATAGCTACTTGATTCTCACGTTTTGTTTTTCCATTCTCTACCCTGTCCGTTAAACGGATTGGATATCTTTTCCCTTCTGCAAACACCCAGGTCTTTTCGGGAGTATCCGGCAGGTAGCGTACTTCCACTTTCTGTCCGATGAATTGCATGGGTGCGTCATAGCACTTACAGTCCAATTCAATGGTTGCATCTCGCGATACTCTACGGGTCGTACGATTTAAGAAACATTCATTCAGCCATTCGAGAGATTTTGGTTTTCGGATTGGATGACCACTGTGGAGATAACGGGAAAGTGGTGTTTCCCCTGTAGCAGAATGTATCGTTGTATTATGTTTTCGGATATATGCTGCAAGAAGTTCATTAAATTCATCTAGTGATTGAATCTGCTTCAGATCAAGTCCATAGAGCCACCGTTCCTTTAAGGTTCTGAAATTTCGTTCTACCTTACCCTTGCTGGCTCCATCTCTGACCGGCGTATGCAAAAGTACTGTCCCTACAGATGCACAGATCATATCCAACTGATGATTCTTATACGGTGCACCAGAGTCAACATACAGTTTATTAGGGATTCCATAGGTCGCAATCGCATCTTTCAGGACTTTCTGAAAGTTATAGGCATTCTCCTGATAAAAAAGACGGCCGCCTACAATCATTCTGGAATAATCATCTAAAATCATAATCAGATACGTCCGGTGTTTTTGGCCGTGTTCTTCCAGATAAGGAAGATAACAGGTGTCCGCCTGATACATTCCTCCAAAGTATGCTTCCTCAAAGGCTTTCCGGTCTCTGCCATTCAATGCGGCATCAGTACTTTTCAATCCATTTCGTTTGATAAATCTTTGAACCGTTGCTACAGATACGGTTGCCGGGATCAGGTTCTCCTGTACCAGTCTGGCATGGATCTGGGTGGCATTTAATCTTGGAAACATCTTTTTGATCTGATAGATTTCTTCAATCGCATCTTCTGTTAATACGCGTGTATTTCCTAAATCTGAACGCCTTTTTGGTGCTAATGCATCAATTCCTCCGTTCCGGTACAGCGAAACCCATTTCCCAATTGTTTTTGGTTTATAGCTGACTGTACGTCCATCCGGGAGCTGCATTGGAATCTTGGAAACTCTCCGGCAGTAAGCCATAATAGACTCATCCGGATATGTTTCCTGTATGACTGGTGCAATCATCCCAAACCGAAGCCTTGCAATCTCCATGGATTCTTCGATCCCTTCCTTATCATTGTATTGTTCCATTTCTATCGCCTCCGATTAAAGCGTATTCCAGACGGCCTCCATTGTACATGCCGGGATTATGGGAAGCATGGACGTTTCTTTTCTTTCAGAACTATAAGTGATGAAAATCCGCCGCATGATCAGCCTGCAGAAAAGAAAACCGGAAAGATTTCCAAAACTGGAAGAGGAATTGTCCATCCAGTTCAGCAATAAAGTCGACTGCCTGTTCCAATGCATCGTTCAATATACCAAGTATTAATCTTTTATGTGAAAGAAAAAGATTCCGGAACATATAAAGTGTAGAGTGTGCAATCTGATAAATCTCGCAGATTTTTTCTATAGTATGCAGATGTAGAAAATAGTCTCTTAGTACGGTTAGGACAAATCGCAAACTATAAGAGGAATACGGAATTAACATCTCCGGCAAAACTGCATGGGTATGACCACAGGAAGTACACTTTATCCTTGGGATTCGTAGCAGTACGGATTCTATTTGGTTGCCTTTTATGGTGATCATGTAACGCGAATACGTATCATGTGGAATCATTTGCTCCTTAGAATCACAGTATGGGCAGACCTGTCCTGAAAGATTTGATTTTTCAAACGTTTTGTCCAACCATTCCTGATCTGAAATTTTTATTTCATTAAGCTTGCAAAATAGATTAAAAATGCGTATCATAATATCTGGATACTTCCTTTGGGATGTATTTTTTTGAAAGAGGGAACCGGTTCATGCCAACGAAGGGGTTCCTTCTTTTTTTATTATAATCCTTATGTAAAGAGAAAAAAGCATGCAGTAAATCACTACACACTCTCATCAATCATCTAATCCATCTTTTCTTATTATCTGTTGTTTTTCTGCTATCTCAATCCCTTATAAAAAGTTGCTCTACAACCAATGAGGACAAAATTATTTTCATGGATGAGATGACGAGACTTTATCTGGAATCAAAAAAAGAACAGAAGAAAATGGTAGAAAAAATGAATCGTTTTGCTTTCTTACTTGCTAGAAAAGAAGGATAGAACGTATAATAGTGTTAATGATCCAGAGCGGTTTACTCTGGAAATAGAATTATTCGCACCAGTGGTGCGAGTATAGATTAGGAGTGAAAGAATAGTAGAAGATACTATGTTTTCCGGGGAATCGAAAAATATTGAGTACAAGGTATCCTTACCTGATAAAAGTGAAAAGTACATGAAGACAATCGTAGCTTTTGCCAATACACAAGGTGGCAAGCTGATTGTTGGAGTAGATGATAAAACACACCAGATTGTTGGTGTGGAAAATGATGTGTTGTTTCAGATGATGGACGGAATTGCCAATGCAGTTTCTGATTCCTGTGTGCCACAGATCATTCCTGATATTGAGCTGCAGACGGTAAACGGGAAAACAGTTATTGTTGTATCAGTAGAAGCAGGAAAGAATAGACCATATTATTTAAAATCAAAGGGAAAAGATAATGGCACTTATATTCTCCAAAACACAATGTGCGGTATTCAAGGGAACAGATCGTGCAGTGTTTCTGGACAAGAGAGAATTTACAGGATCAATCTATACACAAATCGAAGAAGCAGTAGATTTTGTATTGAGAAATATTCGGCTTGGAGCAACAATTGACGGATTGGTGCGAAAAGAGAAATATGAGTTACCACCGGAAGCAATCAGGGAAATGATTATTAATGCCCATTGTCACCGTAACCTATTAGACGAATCCTGTATTCAGGTCGCAGTTTATGATGACAGACTGGAGGTGACTTCTCCAGGC
>ENA-OPZZ01000965-OPZZ01000965.1-human-gut-metagenome-genome-assembly--contig:-NODE-965-length-19946-cov-14.080024_pt1 | contig 19946 bp, 20 predicted proteins | sample MGYA00242487_ERZ504511 | MGnify/ENA primary metagenome ERZ504511 (study PRJEB26092, sample SAMD00036241) | human gut metagenome | host: Homo sapiens | study: EMG produced TPA metagenomics assembly of... | reverse complement strand
TTTGCAGATATTGTTCCGGTATCTGCAAGAAGTGGTGACAATACGGATGAACTTCTACGCGTCATTATGAAATATCTTCCATATGGACCACAGTTTTATGATGAGGACACAGTGACGGATCAGCCGGAACGTCAGATTGTGGCAGAATTGATCCGTGAGAAAGCATTGCACAGCTTGCAAGATGAAATCCCGCATGGAATCGCGGTTGCGATTGACCGTATGAAAATGCAGAACAAAGTTATGCATATTGATGCAACGATCATCTGTGAGCGTGATTCACACAAGGGAATCATCATCGGAAAACAGGGGAGTATGCTGAAAAAAATTTGGAAGTACTGCCCGTTATGAGATTGAGAGAATGTTGGATTGTAAGGTCAATCTGAAGCTTTGGGTGAAGGTAAAGAAGGACTGGAGAGACAGCGAATTTCTGATGAAAAATTTTGGATATCGGGAAGAAGAATAAAATGAGTGGTATTTGGGGGAATCTAATCATAAGGAAAAACATTTACATGAAAACAAGCTTATGATGAGGTGACCTTATGGAAGAAAAGTACTGGAAGCAATTTATGAAGACAGGAAGGATTGTGGACTATCTCTATTACCGTGGCATGAAGATCTGCTACAGAGTCATGGAGCGTTCACAGAAGAAGACCTATGAATCAGATTACCGTGACGGGCATGGTGCTTTCGGCAAATCCGGTGGGCGATTATGACAGACGTGTTGTACTGCTTACAAAAGAACGTGGGAAAATTGCAGCATTTGCAAGAGGAGCCAGAAGAACCAATAGTTCCCTCCTTGGGGTGACAAGCCCATTTTCATTTGGAGAATTTGTAGTCTATGAGGGGCGGACATCATATACATTGATGTCGGCCTCTATTTCCAATTATTTTTCTGAACTTCGGACAGACGTGGAAGGTGCTTACTATGGTTTTTATTTTCTGGATTTTGCAGGGTACTATGCAAGGGAAGCCAACGATGAGACAGAACTCTTAAAACTTTTGTATCAGACATTGCGCGCCCTTACAAATGTACATATACCAAATCGGCTGATTCGGTGCATTTATGAGTTAAAGGCGGTTTGTATCAATGGAGAAGGCCCACAGGTGTTTGAATGTGTCAGTTGTGGAAGCTGGGAAGAAAATATGAAGTTCAGCGTCAGAAAAGGCGGTCTGGTCTGTAGAAAATGTGAGATTCATGCGCCGGACGCGGTGATGGTAGGGACATCTACTTTATATACGCTTCAGTATATTATCAGCTCAAAAGTAGAGAAGTTATATACATTCGCAGTAAAAGAAGAAGTGCTTTTGGAACTGGAGAATCTGATCCGCAATTACCTGAATGTATACGTGGGAAGAAACTTTAAATCACTGGAAATATTAGAGACAATAGTTTGATTTATAGAAATACAAAGTAAATATATGGGAAATAGACTTGAAAATAGATAGTATTAACTGTATAATTATTAACAATATCAGAGGAGAAGGAGAAGGGAATATGGTAGAAAAAACAATGGACAAAATTGTAGCTTTAGCAAAATCCAGAGGATTCGTGTATCCGGGGTCTGAGATTTACGGAGGACTTGCAAATACATGGGATTATGGAAATCTCGGAGTTGAGCTTAAGAATAATGTTAAAAAAGCATGGTGGCAGAAGTTCATTCAGGAATCACCATATAATGTCGGCGTAGATTGTGCGATCCTTATGAATCCACAAACATGGATTGCAAGTGGTCATCTTGGCGGATTCAGCGACCCTCTTATGGATTGTAAAGAATGCCATGAGCGTTTCAGAGCTGATAAACTTATTGAAGATTACGCTCACGAGCATGGTATTGAGATTGGAGACAGCATCGACGGCTGGAGCCATGAGCAGATGGAGAATTTTATTAAAGAGAATAATGTTCCATGTCCGACTTGCGGTAAACATGATTTCACAGAGATCCGTGAGTTCAACCTGATGTTCAAGACATTCCAGGGAGTTACAGAAGATGCAAAGAATACAGTATATTTAAGACCAGAGACAGCACAGGGAATCTTTGTAAACTTTAAGAATGTACAGCGTACATCAAGAAAGAAGATTCCATTTGGAATCGGACAGATTGGTAAATCATTCAGAAATGAGATTACACCAGGTAACTTTACATTCCGTACAAGAGAGTTCGAACAGATGGAGTTAGAGTTCTTCTGTGAGCCTGATACAGATCTTGAGTGGTTCGCTTACTGGAAGAAGTTCTGTCTTGACTGGTTACACACACTGGGACTGAAAGACGAAGAAGTACGTTATCGTGACCATGATAAAGAGGAGCTTTCATTCTACAGTAAAGCAACTACGGATATCGAGTTCCTGTTCCCATTTGGCTGGGGAGAACTGTGGGGAATCGCAGATCGTACAGATTATGATCTGACACAGCATATGAATGTGTCAAAACAGGATCTTACTTATTTTGATGACGAGAAGAAAGAAAAATATACACCATATGTTATTGAGCCGTCACTTGGAGCAGACCGTGTAGTTCTTGCATTCCTGTGTGCAGCTTATGATGAAGAGAATATTGGAACAGAAGATAAGCCGGATACAAGAACTGTTCTTCACTTCCATCCGGCACTTGCACCAGTGAAGATTGGTATACTTCCACTTTCCAAGAAGCTCAACGAAGGAGCAGAGAAAGTATATGCACAGCTTGCTAAGAAATACAACTGCGAGTTTGATGACCGTGGAAATATCGGAAAACGTTACCGTCGTCAGGATGAGATCGGAACACCATTCTGTGTAACATACGACTTCGATTCCGAGGAAGACGGAGCTGTTACAGTACGTGACCGTGACACAATGGAGCAGGAGAGAATCAAAATAGAAGATCTTGACGCTTACTTTGAAAAGAAATTTACATGGTAAAATAATAATTAGGGACGTAGTATTTTAAAGGTTTACTACGTCCCTAATTTATTATTTTCGTGTACGCATCTCTCCGATTGCCGTAAAGAGGACATCGGTAGATGAGTTCAGTGCGGTTTCGCAGGAATCCTGGATAACTCCAACGATGAATCCGACACCAACGACTTGCATAGCGACATCGTTCGGAATACCGAAGAGGCTGCAGGCAAGTGGAATCAGAAGGAGTGGATCCAACCGGCTACACCGGAAAGCTCCGGCAGCGCTGGCTGCAGAGAGGACGCACAGAATCAGTGCAGTCCGGGAAGTCTACGTGGATATTCAGTGTATGTGCTGCGGCAAGTGCCATAGTGGAGATTGTAATAGGCAGCTCCTGCCATATTGATAGTTGCGCCAAGTGGAATGGAGATGGAGTAAGCATCCTCGTCCAAACCAAGATCCTGGCAGAGTTTCATGTTGACCGGAATGTTGGCAGCAGAGCTTCGGGTGAAGAATGCTGTCAGTCCGCTGTCTTTCAGGCAGCGAAGCACAAGTGGGTATGGGGTTCTTACGAAGGCAGATAAATGTAATCAGTGGATTCATAATAAGTGCAACGAAGAGCATGGTTCCGACCAGTACGCAGATCAGACGTCCGTATCCGAGAAGAACGTCGAGTCCCTGCTCGGAGATTGTAGTGAAGATCAGGCCCATGATACCAAATGGTGCACAGTTAATGATCCATTTTACTGCAGTCGCGATAGCATCTGAAATATTCTCCAAAGCATTCTTTGTGCCATCACTTGCGCTCTTAAGAGCAATGCCAAGTATGATGGCCCATGCAAGGATTCCGATATAATTGGCGTTTACCAGTGAGTCGACTGGATTCGCAACGACATTCATCAGCAGATTTTTCAGTACTTCTGTGACACCGGTCGGTGGTGTGATATCCTGAGTATTCGTGCTCTGTGAAAATGTCAGAGTTACCGGGAACAAGTAGCTGGCAATAACTGCTGATAATGCAGAGAACAGATTGCCGAGCAGGTACAGTATCACGATAAAAGACATGTTCGTTTTCTGGCCTTTTGCCATGCGGCAAAGGGAACTCATAATCAGGAAGAATACAAGAAGCGGTGCGATTCCGCGAAGTGCTCCGACGAACAGATCTCCGAGAATGGAGATTGCGGTCGCCTGTGGGAAAATAAGTCCCAAAGCAATTCCGATGATCAGACCGCAGATAATGCGTTTGATCAGACTGATGTTGTTCCATTTTTGAATCAAAATTTTCATGTTCATTTCCCCTTTTGATAGTATAACAATTAAAATGCAATTAAAATTATAATGAACTTTAGGAAAAATGTAAATAATGTATTTATAATATGATATACTTATTATCAAATTGTGGCAGAAATTTAGCTGCAAAATATAAGAAAAAAGGAGTCTTGAGCATGGAACGTAGAAATGCATGGAAAGTATATGACCAGACAGAACTGGGAAAATTAGACAAGATCAATGAGACATATAAGAATTGTCTGGACGATGGAAAGACAGAACGTGAGTGTATTACACTTGCGGTGAAAAAGGCAGAAGCTGCCGGATATAAGAATTTAAAGAGCTTCAGAAGGAACATGTAAAATTAAAAGCCGGGGATAAAGTGTATGCAGTGTGCATGGATAAGAGTATTGTCCTGTTCATCATCGGTCAGGAGCCGTTGGAAAATGGAATGAATATCTTAGGTGCACACATTGACTCTCCGCGTATTGATGTGAAGCAGAACCCTTTATATGAAAATGAAGAGCTGGCTTATCTGGATACTCATTATTATGGAGGAATCAAGAAATATCAATGGGTAACACTTCCGCTTGCCATTCACGGTGTGATCGCAAAAAAAGACGGAACAATTGTTCCAGTCAGCATTGGAGATGAGGAGGAAGATCCGGTATTTGTGATTACAGATCTTCTTGTACATCTTGCATCAAAGCAGCTTGAGAAAAAGGGAAGTGTAGTCGTAGAAGGCGAGAAGCTGGATCTTTTAATTGGAAGCCGGCCGCTTGAGCAGGATCCTTCTCTTGATCAGGAAGAAAAAGAAGCAGTTAAGGCAAATGTGATGGAACTTCTGAAGAAATATTATGATATGGAGGAAGAAGATTTCCTCTCTGCAGAACTTGAGATTGTTCCGGCAGGAAAAGCAAGAGACTGTGGTCTTGACAGAAGCATGGTGCTGGCATACGGTCAGGATGACCGTGTTTGTGCATTTACATCTTTATTTGCAATTCTGGATACGCCTCAGGTCACACGTACCGGATGCTGCATCCTTGTAGATAAGGAAGAGATCGGAAGCGTAGGAGCAACCGGTATGCATTCCAGATTCTTTGAAAATGTAGTGGCTGAACTGGTTGCGATGACTGACGGGGAGTCCGAGCTGCAAGTCAGAAGAGCTTTGCAGAATTCCAGAATGTTATCTTCCGATGTAAGTGCAGCATATGATCCGATGTACGCAGATGTGTTCGAAAAGAGAAGTTCTGCATTTTTCGGGAAAGGACTTGTATTTAATAAATTCACCGGGAGCCGTGGTAAGAGTGGTTCTAATGATGCCAATGCAGAGTACCTTGCAAAGATTCGTGGTGTCATGGATGATGCAGATGTATCTTATCAGTTCGCCGAACTTGGAAAAGTTGACGCAGGCGGTGGTGGAACAATTGCTTACATCATGGCAAATTACGGCATGGAAGTCATAGACAGCGGTGTGGCAGTGTTATCCATGCATGCACCTTGGGAAGTGACAAGCAAAGCCGATGTATACGAGGCATATAAAGGCTATGTTGCATTTTTGAAAAATATGTAGTATTTACGTGTATACGTTGCACGACGCGCATTTCTCAGTAAAGATGCCAAGAACATTTTTAAGGAACGAAATATGTCGAAAAGCATGCGAATTATTGTAGAGCAGAGGGAGAATAATCCCTCTGTTTTATTGACAAAAATATAACAAAGTGTTATAATATAGTTGCAGCTTACAAAAAATATAATGTTGGGGTTTTGCCTCATGACCATTTTCTACAAAAACAATGGTGTTTTTGGCTTTGACCCTTAACATGAAATGTATTAGGAGGTCATAGCTATGGCGAAATGGGTTTATATGTTTACAGAAGGTAACGCTACCATGAGAAATCTCCTTGGTGGCAAAGGCGCAAATCTTGCGGAGATGACGAATTTGGAACTGCCGGTACCACAAGGCTTTACCGTGACAACGGAAGCCTGCACACAGTACTATGAAGATGGCAGACAGATCAATGACGAGATTATGAAACAGATTCTTGAAGCTATTGATCAGATGGAAGTTATCACAGGCAAGAAATTTGGTGATAAGACAAATCCGCTGCTCGTTTCTGTTCGTTCTGGAGCACGAGCATCGATGCCAGGTATGATGGACACAATCCTGAATCTCGGACTCAATGAAGAAGTTGTCGAGACTTTGGCTTGTGCGTCCGGTAATCCACGCTGGGCATGGGACTGCTATCGCAGATTCATTCAGATGTTTTCCGATGTAGTTATGGAAGTAGGTAAGAAATATTTTGAAGAACTGATTGATCAGATGAAGGCAAAACGTGGTGTGAAGCTTGATGTAGAGCTTACCGCGGATGATCTGAAAGAACTGGCAGGGCAGTTTAAGGCAGAATATAAAGAAAAGATTGGTACCGATTTCCCGACAGATCCAAAAGAGCAGTTAACAGAAGCTATAAAGGCAGTATTCCGCTCCTGGGATAATCCTCGCGCAAATGTGTATCGCCGCGACAATGATATTCCTTATTCCTGGGGAACCGCAGTTAATGTTCAGATGATGGCATTTGGTAACATGGGAGATGACTGTGGTACAGGTGTTGCGTTTACTCGTGACCCAGCTACAGGAGAGAACGGTCTGTTCGGAGAATTCCTTACAAATGCACAGGGAGAAGACGTAGTTGCCGGCGTTCGTACACCAATGCACATTTCAGAAATGGAAGAGAAATTCCCAGAAGCATTCGTACAGTTCAAACAGGTTTGTGAAACTCTTGAAAAACACTATAGAGATATGCAGGACATGGAGTTTACTGTAGAGCATGGTAAACTGTACATGTTACAGACACGTAATGGTAAGAGAACAGCAAAAGCTGCTCTGAAGATCGCTTGTGATCTTGTTGATGAAGGAATGAGAACAGAGGAAGAGGCTGTTGCAATGATCGACCCTCGTAACCTTGACTCTCTGCTTCACCCACAGTTCGATGCTGCAGCACTGAAAGCTGCTACACCACTTGCTAAAGCACTTGGAGCATCTCCAGGAGCTGCTTGCGGTAAGATCGTATTCACAGCTGATGACGCTGTTGAATGGGCTGCAAGAGGAGAAAAAGTTGTTCTTGTACGTCTTGAGACATCACCAGAAGATATCACAGGTATGAAGTCTGCACAGGGTATCCTGACAGTTCGTGGTGGTATGACATCTCACGCAGCCGTAGTTGCTCGTGGTATGGGTACATGCTGTGTATCTGGTTGCGGTGACATCGCAATGGACGAAGCTAATAAGAAATTTACACTTGCCGGAAAAGAATATCATGAAGGAGACTGCATCTCACTTGATGGTTCTACAGGTAATATCTATGATGGTATCATCCCAACAGTTGATGCAACAATCGCTGGTGAATTCGGAAGAATTATGGGATGGGCTGACAAATACAGAACAATGAAAGTTCGTACAAACGCTGATACACCACACGATGCTGTAAAAGCACGCGAACTTGGTGCAGAAGGTATCGGACTTTGCCGTACAGAGCATATGTTCTTCGAAGGAAACAGAATCGATGCATTCCGTGAAATGATCTGCTCTGAGACAGAAGAAGAAAGAGAAGCAGCACTTGCTAAGATTCTTCCAGAACAGCAGGGAGACTTCGAAAAACTGTATGAAGCACTGGAAGGTAACCCGGTTACTATCCGTTTCCTTGATCCACCGCTTCATGAGTTCGTTCCTACAGAAGAGGAAGACATTAAGAAACTTGCTGACGCTCAGGGTAAAACTGTTGAGCAGATCAAGACAATCATCGACAGCCTTCATGAGTTCAACCCAATGATGGGACACCGTGGATGCCGTCTTGCAGTAACATATCCAGAGATTGCTAAGATGCAGACAAGCGCTGTTATCCGTGCAGCAATCAATGTAAAGAAAGCTCACCCAGACTGGAACGTAAAACCAGAGATCATGATCCCACTTGTTGGAGACATCAAAGAGCTTAAATATGTTAAGAAATTCGTAGTAGAGACAGCAGACGCTGAGATTGCAGCAGCAAACAGCGATCTTGAGTACGAAGTTGGAACAATGATCGAGATCCCAAGAGCAGCTCTTACAGCTGATCAGATCGCTTCAGAAGCTGACTTCTTCTGCTTCGGTACAAACGACTTAACACAGATGACATACGGATTCTCTCGTGACGATGCTGGTAAGTTCTTAGAAGCTTACTATGATGCTAAGATCTTCGAGAACGATCCATTTGCTAAGCTTGACCAGACAGGTGTTGGTAAATTAATGGAAATGGCTATTGAATTAGGTAAGCCGGTTAACCCAAGCCTTCACGTTGGTATCTGTGGAGAGCACGGTGGAGATCCATCTTCAGTTGAATTCTGCAACAAGATCGGTCTTGACTATGTATCTTGCTCACCATTCCGTGTACCAATCGCTCGCCTCGCAGCAGCACAGGCAGCAATTAACCAGAAATAGTACACTGTAGGTGACTAACATAGAACGTTAATTAGCTTATATAGAAAACCCCTTACATCAATTATGGTGTGAGGGGTTTTTATACTGAAAAATGTACAAAAGTTCTTGGGTGTGGTAGTATGATGATAAAGATAAATCGGGAGTTGTAGTAAAGGAGGTTTACAATGGGGTTTTGGATTTTTATGTTGATTATGGATTTGCTTCTTCCATTTACGATGATTGGTTTTGGAAGATATTTTATGAAAAAGGCTCCAAAGGAAATAAATTCAGTATTTGGATATCGGACTTCGATGTCTATGAAGAACAAAGACACATGGGAATTTGCTCATAAATATTGTGGTAAAGTTTGGTATGTCTGTGGAATGGTTATGTTGCCGATAACAGTAATATTCATGCTTTTAGTAATCGGAAAAAATGAAGATTGTGTTGGGAGTATAGGAGGAATTATCTGTGGTGTTCAACTTATTCCTTTAATTGGATCTATTCTCCCAACAGAAATAGCATTAAAAAAGAATTTTGATAAGAATGGAACAAGACGATAAATTCAAGTTGATATTGCACTTATTTTAGGAAATTTAATAACTGTTATATTTGATTATCAAATTCTTCGCAAACCCTTGAAAATACTAAGTTTGTAGCAAGTGAGCTTTCCCTTACTCTTTCCTTTGTGTTATATTCTCCCATTAGCTTTCATGAATCTTAATATGGGAAAAAATAAGGGAAAGAAAATTTCATAACACAGTATAACAATAACGACATGGTGAACTGATTGAAATGTTTTCGATATTTAACTCTATAACTGATTATTAAAAGAAAATAGAGATAAGATACGATGAGAACAATTTATGCATAATACAACATAAAACACGATAGTATTGATGTTTACACAAGTGTTGGATATATGCTTCGCATTGATTGCTGGGGAGCTGAAAAAGATTTAAAAACCACATATGGATCAGAATGTGCGCTTACTTCATTGGCTGTGGATGAGCCTTTAGAATATGCAAGATTATATCTCGATGGCAATTTACAGATGTGGATAGATTCAGAAGATTCACTTGAATTATAGAACAAGAATAACGGGTAGAAAACTTCTGATGCCCATTTTACAAGGGGTTCGAGTTTTTTATGTCTGCTGGCGCTATTTCTCTGCTGGAGTACTATTTTCGGGATAATGGCGAAAGGCTTTAGCGGTATAGTTAGAAGCACCGTTTCCATATTTTGTATTGGTTATGGTTTTTATATAATCGCTGGAATAATAGTCAATTGTAGAGCAAATGAAATAGACACAGGGGATTAAGGAAGAGTTGAAGGCAGATAAACAGATGGAATGGGTAGCAAATAAATACTATACAAGAGTGTGAAAAGGGAATTTTGAATAAGGAGATGATTTGGCAATAAGGTGCAGTAATCTGGTGGAAAGCAAGTCTGAAAATGGCTTGCTTTTTGCTTTACAATGTGGTTAGTTGATGTATATAATTATGATAAAGAGATAAAATTGATTTTTATATTTTGGTTCGATATTGTGATGCAGTTTTTCTATATTAAAAAATATACGAGGTTATAATGAAGAATAAAAGTTATGATTATATCTTTGGAAATGGAAAATTTAATACTTGGTTCAACATTATAGTTAGTATTATTAGTTGTTCAGCAATATCGTTTTGTTTAACCGAACTTTTGTTTTCCTTTGATTTTAAAGTGAGTTTTCAAAAAGCACTGATTTTTACCATACTTTTTGTGATTTTTTTATTATTGTTTTATTACTTTATAAAACAACGTACTTATAAACTATTCGATCAAAAAATAACATATGGATTTAGGGAACGAAAAATTTTGTATGCGGATATCCATTCATTAGTTTTTACACTATCCTCCAGACCTAAAGGAATATATGATATTGGACTGGGAGAACCATACCTATACATAAAAGAAAATGGGAAGAAAAAATATATATGCAATATTACAATTTATTTGGCATATCCAAGTGTTATACAAAAAAGATATGATATCAATATAAGCAATGGTCAGATAGGAATGTCTCCTGCCTACAGTTTTAACTGTTATGATATAAAAAGTATTTTCAATTTAATACATCATTCAAAAGCAAATATTTATGTGACGAAGAGTTTTCTTCTCTTTAATAATTGGACAATAAACAGATTTTGCAAAGAATACAATATCTCTATGGAAATGGTTCAGCTTATAAATGATGGAAACTAATGTAAAAAATTTGTATTGTATTGAACTTTAGAAAACCTTTTTATGAGAAAGGAAAGCATATGCAAGAATATTATAAAATATATTTTCCTTATTCCAAAGAATATTTATTGGAACAGATTAAGAAGACTACAAAACCATTATGTATTTCAAACCAGGCTTATAGAGATATGGCACTTGCAGCCTACAAAGAAGAGGATAATACCTTATGTATCGGATATGCAGCAGGAAGTATGACAGGCGGTGGCTGGGAAATGCTCCAGACACATATAAAAAGCTATGGGGGAGATGTAATGCTGGAAGGTACGTTTGTGCTTTTGCCATACATAAAAAAAGCTGCACTATTTTTTCTGCTCATAGTGATTTTATTTGCATTGTTTTTTTCTCAGGGAGATTTATTGATTTTAACAGAATGTCTGATTTTATTTATGTTTCCATTATATCTGCTGTATAGGAATATTTCTAAGATAGGAAAATGTGAAGAAGGGCGACGGCTTGTTTTATTATATCTGGAAAAGGTGCTTCATGCAAATGTGGAAATATCCGTAGAGGAAGAATAAAGAAATGATAGGGGAAAACGAGAATGAAAAAGATTAATGAACAAACAAAAAGTTTTTTACTATACGGTATAGAAGATGTGATTAAGCCGAAAGAAATCTACAAATTAGATGGAGCAATCTTGTTTCTAGTATTTTTATTTTTCTTTTTATCTGAATCAGCTCCATCACCGTTTTTTTCAAAAGTATTTTTAGTTATTGTTTATCTTGGATTCGTGATTCTTAGTTTTTCAAGAACAGAAGTGACAGGGAAAAAGGTTTTTTGGATCATTGGAATACAAAGTCTGACGTTTTCTATTTTGTTCTGTTGGGCAGCAACTATCCTCATGCTGACAACTATGAAAGAAGAATATTATAAGAGGTATCTAACCATACTCGTTATCATTTACATACTGGTAATCGCTGCATACATTTTTCTTATAATAACTTTGATTAAAAAAGATATCTACAATCCATCTTCTTCCAAAAAGCTGGCTGGAGGATGGCGTATTACTAGTTTTGTATTGCTTGGAATGGGTGTCGCAAAAGTACTTAGTAGCAGCGTTGAATATACAGCCATGATTAGAATTGCAAGCCTTTGTTCCTATTTTTGTTCTTTGGGTTCTATCTTAGGAGTTTTTCACCTGGTAAAGTATTTTGCTGTCAAAAAATGGGAGGTTGAAAAATGAATATTTTTATGAAAAGAATATAGATGAAAATAATTATAGCATCCAGGAAGAAGGATGGCTGGGAATTTTATTTTTGGTTGGAACTATATTTTTCTCAGGATTACTTTTGTATGGTTTTATAGACGGACAGGCGGATTTTTCAGTTATAGTGGCGTATGGAATATTGATTGCTTTTTCTGGAATCTGTACCCTGCATTTGTTCCTGTGGAGAGTCAAGGTAAATCATGATGTAATTGAATACCGGTCGTTTTTTGGAAAAAAATATTATAAATTTTCAGATATAACAAGAAGTGTACATAAAGAAAATGGTACATTGGAAATATATGCAGGGGACAAAATAATATTCAAATTTGATGAAAACATAAGCGCATCATTGTTTGCAAATAGTCTGTCTAAGCATAAAATTTCACAAGAAACATGGTTGAGTTGTAGAGATAAAAAGTGCATCATAAGACCAAAAGAAAGCCACTATGTTCTGCCAGGCATTTTCTTTTTATATTTGGTTTACAATAGTGTGATACTTGTATTCAATGCAAAAGAAACAGCTTTTGTTTTCCTTTTATTCTCTCTTGTACCGGGAGGTATATTTTTCTATTTTTTAATGGACAAAACAATTGTCAAGGATGGATGGCTATATAGAAATGGATTTTTAAGGAAGAACTGTAAAATAAGATTAACGGATATTACCCAGATGAAAAGAAAAAAGAATTTATTTGGAGAAGCTCTTATTTTATATAAAAATCAGAAAAAAATCGCTAAAATTTCTGCCCGAAATAGAAATGTGGACTGGCTGCAAGTAAAGATTGCAGAAATAAAAAAGGATAAGAAGAAATTAGAACGTAAAAAATGAAAAATGTGAATCATATAGGGAGATTGAGTTTATGGATAATGTCATTAGATTAAGTAAATTTGTAAAAAATTTAGGAATAGTAACAACAGTTCTTTTTTTAATAATCGTACTGGTAACATTTGTTACAGGAAATATGGGGGTTGCGATATGTTTTATGCCTTTTGTATTTTTAGGTATTGCTTTAATTTTGGCATACAAGAAACAAATAATTGTAGTAAATGAAGATGAAATTGTATTTAGCTATCTGGTTAAGAAAACTCAGCATATAAAATATAATGATATTCGTTGTATTTTAATGATTCCATTAAATGGTAGAACAGATGTCATATTAATTGATAAGATGTACAATAGACTTGTTACTCTGGAGCAAGTGTATGTAAATTATGATATTTTATATGATACACTTATAAAACATGAAATAGATCTTGTGGATTTTGGTGAGTTAGTTGAACAGAACAAAGATGTATCAAAGTATGTACCTGCTTTAAACTGGATAGAAAAGAATTTCTATAAATCTATATGTAATGAGAATACAACTATCAAAAATATGTCAAAAACAATAGAAAAGAAAAGCGTAAAAAACAAGCAATTTTTAAAAGCTTTAGGTTGGATTCTAATAATTGCTGATGCGGTAGCATTTTTTATTGGTGGCAAAACAATGTTAGTTATATTTATAATGGTTTTGATGATTACATATGCAGTGTATATAAAATATTATCCATATATATTTATAGAAGTCACCACAAAAAAAGGACAAGAACTGGCGTATCAATTACCATTTATGGGTGCAGCAATAGCAATGCTTTTATCCCTGAATACGAGTAAACTCTTTAATTATGAATTTGGAAACTATATGAAGATTACGGCAATTATTACTGCTTTACTTGCACTGCCATTTATTATTAAATCTTTAAAAACAGATGTACCACAGAAATTTGGACGTAAACTTTCAGTTGTATTTGCTGCTTTTATAATCGCATTTACAATTAGCTTCCCAATAAATTTTTTATTTACATTTGATGGGGCAACTCATGAAATTGCAATTGTAACAGACAAAAAGATTAGCAGTGGTAAAACTAGAGATAGAGAGTTATATGTAAGTTGTAATGGTAAAAGAGAAATATATACTGTTTCAAACAGTGAATATGAAAATACATCAATAGGCGATAGTAAAAGAATTTGTAGAAGAAAAAGTGCATTAGGATTGGAATATAGTACGATACATGATTAATATTTATTTAAAGATAAGGAAGGAATATATAAGATGAAAATATTGTTAGCAGTAGTTGGAGGATTATTATTACTGATATTCCCTTTTATAGTTATGAAAAAAGCAAAAGTAACAAAAGAAGAAAATACTGATGAAGCAAGGAAAAAATTTAATGTGTTTCTCATTTGTATGATACCTGTTCCTCTAATAGGCTTCATATTTCTTTTAATAGGGCTTAGAAGTTTTTTATAAAATTAAATAAAGGAGAAAAATGTTAAAAAACAATGATATATCAATACCAGAAGCCTGCTATGCAGATTTATGTAAGGTGGGTTTTTTTGAAAGAAAACAGGTTAAATTAACAATTATATGGAATGAAAAAATAAGCAGAAATAAACAAATACTTACACTTAAGAAGTTATATCCTGAATTAAATAAAGTGTCTACAGTTGAAATCTATAAAATTACAAAAAAACGAAGAAATGGCAATTTGCAGAGATGGGATGGGGATTTGCTGTTGACTTTTCGCATAAAGCAGAAAAAGCGGGGATAAAAATATTGTTAGAAGAATAACTAAAAATCTTGCTAATGTATAAGTTAAGTAAAAAATAGAATGAAAAATAATCATATAGCAGAGGAGATTGGGTAATATGAAGGAACAAAAGAAATCTTCTTGGGGAGCGGTTCTGGTGTCATTTTTAAAGGAATTTCTATTAAACTCATTCGAAGCCCCAGGTCATCTTTATTATGATGAAAATTTAACTAATGAAGGAAAAAGAAAGAAAAATTATATTTGGAGGGTGCTTCTACTGGTGACTGCGGTAGGAGTAGCTTTGCTTCCTGTTATAGCTTGGAACATGTTTGTTCCAGATGTGCTATGGGCAAAAATAGTTACCGTTGTAGTGTGTGAAGGCTATGTTGTTTTTATAGTAAGTATGGAGATTATCCAAATAAAGGATGAGCTAAAGGAAGATATGTTAAAAATAGGGGGATATAAAATTACTCCCAAAGGAAGTATTTCCCTATTTAAAGAAATTGATTTTAAGATTGCTCAAACAGAGTATTCTTATACAATATTGATTTCTAAGAAACCTTTAAAATGGCTTTATAAGAAGTTTTATGTTACAATCTATGGAAGACATGGAAAAGTAAAAAAGATTGAATTGGTTCGAGCAGACAAAAAGTATTCTACGAAATATGAGACAATGAATGGTACAGTCTTAGAAAAGTTGCAAGAAGAAAATAATAGGTTTTTAAGGAAATGCTTAGGTACTCCCAGTAAAAAGAGTATGACAGGCGTCGAATATTATTATGAGTGGGGACAAATACAATCCTTCTATGATGATCGTTCTTGTCAAACAGGAATTGTAATTATGTTTTAAAATAAGGAATATTGTATCTCTTGCTTCCGTATGCAGAAAGATTACATCGGTACAGAGAAATGTGGTAGTGATACACCAAAGAACACAGGCGAAACCTTATATCTCGGTTCCACAAGTAGCGAATCTTTCAAAAGAGAGAGATGGGTAAAACTTCGCTGTTTATATAATAGTAGGGGACGATGTTTTATCCCCTGCTATTATACGTTTTTTAGCATGTTTTCACCAATATTGCTTGGTACCTAACCGATTTTTCAAATAACATCTGATTCCAAGATATACTCCCTGAGAAAGTACGAAAAGCAATAGAAGATTTACGGAAAGTGCTTTTTTAATTGCTTCTCCAAAATAAATGATGACAGCAGTACTTGTCAGTATCATCAGTAGAGTAATAACATCCCAACAGTTTTTCTTATATAATTCTATAACCTTTATTTCTATCAGTATCGCCAGTATCCCTGTCCCTGCCACACATATTCCGACAACCAATATCAGAAATAACCAATATACCATTCCGGCTATAAAAGGATTTGGAATTTTTGTGCTAATCTGTGCCACAGATTGCCCGGCATCAATTGTCCAACCGATAAAAGTTTGTAGGAATGACGCTGCATCATGGAAGAATGATTTACAATCGGAAAGGAACACATCGGACTGTACTGCCTGAAAAAGAGTGGTTGTCAGCGAATACCATGCAAGAAGGAACAAGGGTGTTTGGAACATTACCGTTTTTGCTTTATACTGTCCGGCAAGTCGCTCTTTTTGTGTTCCGTATTTCGCTTTTTCATTCTGATAGGCTGTCCGGTCACAGGATTCACATTTTTCATAGAGTACCGGCTTTTCTACCGGTATCTCTACGATTTTCTGATGTGTCCGAGCATAATCCCGTTGTTGTGTTAAACAGCGTATTTTATTTTGATATTCCCCGATCATGACGTTTGCGCTTCGCAGCTTCTCTTTCTCGTTCCGCAATGCTCTGTCTGCCAGCTTCAAGTCGTTCTTTAATGCTTGAATATTCCCGGCTCTGTTCTCTTTGTTTAATTTCTCGTTCAAGATCAGAGATTCGTTGAGCTGCGTCTTCAGTTCCACGATAAGCTGGTCTTTCTGTTCCAGTTCTTCTTGTATCTCCTCGGTCAGGAGCAGAAGCTCTTCCAACTGTTCGGCGTTCTTTAATTCTCTGGATTCGTTCATCTATATCACGTCCTTTCTCTATCTGCTGTTCCAGTTCAGCAATTCGGTGTTCTGTTTCAGTAATAAACTGTTTTCGCTGTTCAGCTTCTGTGCCAATTTCTGCCATTGCTGATTTTCGTTTTCCAAAAGTTCTATCTTCGTTTTCTGTTCTTCCATCTTGGAAAGCAGTTCCTCGGTATTTGGCAAAATGTTGAGCAGCCCGGATAACTCGCTGTTTAATTTTTGCAATTTCTGATTCTGTTCCTGCATAAGAGAGAGTTGGGTGTCCCGGTTCTGCATTTCCAGAATCATTTCTGCCATTAAGGTCTGCTGTTCTTCGATTTGCCCAATCATGGATTCCATTAAGGGTATAATTTCCCGGCTTTCTTCTAATGTCATTTAATCGCTCCTTCCATAATGATAATGCACCCGATACTTTCCCAAAGGTGTCCAGTATCTTTTGCAATAACGTGTTTTGTTGTTTTATGATTTGATTTTCCGCTACTTTCCACGAACCTTTTATTTCCTGCCCGGCAAGAAACTTTTGTTCAATCTTTCTTGCGTCAGCGCCTTCATGGATGGTAGGAATCTGGAGTTTTCCCTGTTTTTCATAAGAACGGTGATCGACCTGATTCTGCAAAGGCAGATGTTCATTACATACCTTTGCCCATTCACTCCGCCATAGTTCACAGTTTTTTGGATTGTTCCATCCAGTAGCATCGGTCAGCACCCGTTTCCATTGCAAGCGGTTTCTTGCACCAATCTTCTGGATTCCGTTTTCGTCTAATACAGGGATACGGATTCCATGACGGTCAGGGTTTTTCTTATCCTGCCACCAGTTCGGATGGGATTCATCAATCACGATATTTCCGTTTTTATCTCTGACAAATTCCCAATCCTTGACTTCTTTCTTTCCCCAAGAATGATCCGGGTTAAAAGGGCGCATAGTCAGAAGCAGATGGACATGAGGATTGCCATCCCCTTTGTCGTGGATACTCCAATCAGCGCACATTCCTTTATCCACAAATGTTTTTTGGATATAGTCGGCTGTATATTGAATCTGTTCTTGTCTGCTCCATTCTTTTGGAAGGGCAAATTCAAATGACCTGCCAAGTTGGGCATCCGCACTTTTTTCAATCTTCAATACCTCATTCCATAACCTCTGTTTTTGAAATGTGATTTTAAATTTTTTTATAGCAGCTTCTTTATCTTCTGACCTTTTGTATCGGACAGACTTTTGAAAGCGTTTTATATTTTCCTCTGGTACTATCTGCCATTCAGAAGGTGCGTTTTCGCACATCATCAGACTGGTGTAGACCACTTCTTTTTTAGAAGTGTAATAACTGATACTCCCGGTTTCTTCGTTTTTCATCACATCCCCATTGAGATATGCAGAAGCGGAGATAACAGATTTTCCTTTACTTCGTCCGACTATTTTGATTGTGTAATGAAAAATCGCCATGTCTGGATTCCTCCTTTCTGCACATCCGGCATAGATTTCCGGCAACATTGCTTTCAATTTTAGAAAAAGCAGCATTGCCGGAACGCCCTCTGCGTAAGAGTGCCCTGCGCATAGCAGTCTGCATGGAATGCGCCCCTCTGGCGAAGAGTGCCTCCTGCGGCATGAGCAGGTCTGGCTGAAAGCCCCGCCGACGGAACGAGCCCGGCAAGCGTGAGCGCAGACCGGTTGCCACTTGTGGCAAACTTATTGGGACGACCTCTGGTTGTCCATAAGTGCGCCCTTCATGAAAAAGCAATGAAGGGAATGAAAAACTCATCCCCTCCGCCGTTACACTTCCTCCATATCGGTATTGGCTTCTTTCTGCATTGCCTTTGAGAAAAACTTCCCATTGGCTTCCTGCCTTTTCAGAAAACCAATCAGCTTTGGGATGTCTTCCTCCTCAATAGGTGCACCAAGAACGGATTCCACTGCACCGCCAATCTGACAGAGCCTATGGGTTCGTTTTTTACTTTCTTCGGCTTTCTTTCGTTTCAGAAGTTCTTTCTTCTGTGTTGCATATCTTTTCGCCTTTTCAAGGCTTTCCTGTTCCTTCTTTTCCATTTCAAGCATTCGTTCTTCATAACTTTTTGTTGATTTTGCCATGATTACATTCCCCTTTCTTTTGCAAACATAAGTTCTCGGTTGCGTATCAGAAGAAGCACATGGTATAATCTTCTTGCGTGTAGGTATATCATGGCTTCGGTCTGATAGAACCTTTGGCGGTTTCTTTGGAAGCCGCCTTTTTAATTTGCCGCAGTTCTTGTTACGGCTTTTACATTTCCTCTATCCCTCAAATCACGACCTTCATTCGCTTCCATAAACATTTCCAGAATATCGGTTTTAATCAGGACTTTGCGACCAACCTTTAATACTGGAAGTTTCTTCCATTCTACAAGCTGTCTTAAGGTATTTCTGCCGATTCCCGTATAATCAGCAGCTTCTTCGATGGATAATGCAATTTTTCTTTGCGTCATATAATCACCTCCTTATAAATTGCATTATGCAATTCTTGTGATGTAAGTATATCCTTTCCAAATCTTTTTGCCAAGCGTTACGAAATATTAAAAATAATTTTTATATTGCATATTGCAATTTCGGAAAAACAATGCTATAATTCATACATACCGAAAAAGGAGGCAGTCAGCATGAAAGATAAAGAACTACGCAAGCTGATAGGCAGCAGAATAAAACAGCGCCGTCTGGAATTGAATCTGACACAGCCTTATGTCGCAGAAAAGATGGGTGTTACCGCTTCTACAATCCTGCGTTATGAGAATGGTTCGATTGACAATACGAAAAAAATGGTGCTGGAAGGTCTTTCGGAAGCACTCCATGTATCCGTGGAATGGCTCAAAGGGGAAACAGATGAATATGAAACCGACATTACGGATAAGAGAGAATTACAGATTCGTGATGCGATGGGAGATATTCTGGAACAGTTACCGCTTGCCCTTACCAAAGAAGAAGATGCTTTTTCAAAAGATTTATTACTGCTGATGTTAAAACAATATGGTCTGTTTTTGGATTCCTTCCAGTTCGCCTGCAAAAACTTCAAGGGAAATGCTGGTCAGACGGATATTGCCAAAACAATAGGGTTTGAATCGAATGATGAATATAATGAGATTATGTTCTTAAGGGAAATCACTCCTACCATCAATGCTTTTAATGAGATGGCAGACATTGTAAGGCTCTATTCCAAGAAACAAAAAACAGCAGAACAAAGGCTTGCAAATCTTTTATCAGAAGTCTTATACGAAGATTCCGAATCGGTATAGT
>ENA-OPZZ01000964-OPZZ01000964.1-human-gut-metagenome-genome-assembly--contig:-NODE-964-length-19979-cov-8.191668_pt1 | contig 19979 bp, 24 predicted proteins | sample MGYA00242487_ERZ504511 | MGnify/ENA primary metagenome ERZ504511 (study PRJEB26092, sample SAMD00036241) | human gut metagenome | host: Homo sapiens | study: EMG produced TPA metagenomics assembly of... | reverse complement strand
CAGCAGCTAAAGCAGGAACAGTTTGCAAACCTGTACCGCCTCATAAAAAGCAGCGCCTCATTCGAAGAAGCTTTTAAGTTTGTGGGATAAGTTTGTGCAAAATTCGATATTTGCTCATTTATAGTTATAATAAAAAAATAGCACAGATAAGGAAATGATGTAATGGAAGAACAAAGGAAAAACAGTTACGATCCGAACGAAGATATCGTGGACCGTATGTGGAAGAGGTCAAAAAACAGCATCAATCTGGTCATCGTCGTATGCAATATTCTGGTATTCCTTGCAGTCACACTGACCGGAGGGACAGAGAGCTCCAGACATATGATGGACTGCGGTGCGGCGTATGCGCCGCTGATTGAGAGCGGAGAATACTATCGCCTGTTTACGAGTATGTTTCTTCACTTTGGCATCCAGCATCTGATCAACAACATGCTGCTTCTTTTGTTCCTTGGGGATTACCTAGAACGCGCAGTTGGAAAGATCCGTTATCTGGTCATCTATCTGGGCGGCGGACTCGTCGGAAATCTGTGCTCGTATCTGCATGAACTGTCCCTGATGAAAACAGGGGAAGCACCGGCAGTTTCCGCCGGCGCTTCGGGAGCGATTTTTTCTGCTGTCGGAGCGATGCTTGTTCTTCTGGCATTTCGGAAAGGAAGGCTGGAGGATCTCACCTTCCGGAGGATGGCCGTCATGGCTGTCCTTTCGCTGCTGGTCGGATTCCAGTCTTCAAATGTGGACAACTTCGCACACATCGGCGGTTTTCTGGCAGGTGCAGTCCTGATGGCGGTTCTCTATCCGGGAATGGCAAGGATCAGGAAAAGGGGAAAACGACCGTAAAGGTGCTTCCTTCCCCGGGAACGGAAGAAACGGAAATCGTGCCGTCGTGTGCGGTTACAATTTCCTTGCAGATGGCAAGTCCAAGGCCGGTTCCGTTTTTCTTATGTGTGACAAAAAGGTCAAAGAGAGTCGGCAGATCCTCGGCGGGGATTCCGCAGCCAGTGTCCTGCACACGGATGGTCAGAAAGTCACCGTCGAAACAGAGAGAGATTTTGATCGTTCCGCCGGAAGGCATTGCTTCCGCCGCATTTCGGATCAGGTTCAGAAAAAGCTGACGAAATTGCGTGGTATCAAGGGCAAAGCGCGGAATGGCAGATTCCTTGACAAGTTCAATGGAAACCTGTTGTTTTTCGAGGAGAACGCCGGTATCGGCACAGAGATTCTGGAGCAGAAGATAAGGATTCACGTAAGCGCGTACCGCCCGATATGAATGATTATAGCAGGAGAGCTCATCGAGCAGGGAGTTCAGAAAAGCCATATTTTCCTGGATTTTCTGAAAATAGAGATCGTTGGAAAGCTCCGGATGCGCTAAAAGAAGAAGCTGATGAAAGCTGTGGATAACCGCAACAGGATTTCGAACCTCATGTGAAATCCGGGAAATCATAGCGTGACATTCTTCCGATAAGCCCTGTGAATTGGTTGTTGATTCTTTTGACATAGCCGTATCCTCCTTATGATGCGTAGGTAATGATTTTTGATTAGGCAAAAGTTTAGCATTGAAAAGGGGGAGCGCGCAACAAAAAGCGTTCTGCATTATTTGACATTTTTCGACAAATAGTGAGAAAATAGAGTTGTTCGGAACCGTGCAGAACGGGATTCGGAACAACAGAAGAATTAAAAAAAGTAAAGGAGAAAAAGATCATGGATTGTATTTTTTGTAAATTAGCAAACGGAGAAATTCCAACCGCGACATTGTATGAGGACGATGAGTTCCGTGTCATTCTGGATCAGGGACCGGCAACGAAAGGACATGCGCTGATTCTTCCAAAACAGCATTTTGCAAACATTTATGAAATTCCGGATGAAACCGCAGCGAAAGCAATGATTCTCGGCAAAAAAATGGCGACGGCCATGACGAAAGCGCTTCATTCTGATGGCTTCAATCTGGTACAGAACAATGGTGAGGCAGCAGGACAGACGGTATTCCACTTCCATATGCATCTGATTCCAAGATATGAAGGTGACAATGCCGGTATTGCTGCATGGAAGCAGGGAACTCTCGAGGATGCGGTAAAAGAGCAGATCATTGAGAGCGTGACGGCAGAGCTGAAGGCCTGAGAAAAGGCTGGCAGCAGCCAGAAAAAGAATCAATGACAGACGAACAGGGGCGGAGAACAATGGACAAAAATAACTTTTCAGAAATATATAAAAAGTATGTAATGACAGCCTATTCAGCCGCAATGCAGGTGGTACACAATGAAGCCGATGCGGATGATATCGCACAGGAAACGATGGTGAAACTGTACCTGAATATTGATGCGCTGGATGAAGACAGAGTAGAAGGCTGGGTCCGTGTCGCTGCAAAGAATCTGGGAATTGATTATCAAAGAAAAGCACAACGTTTTGACTGGAACGAACTGGATGAGGATCTTCGGGCGGAAGAGATGGAACTTCCGACGCTTGCAGAGGAAGAAAAGCAGGAGAGAAATCATTTTTTTCGGGAAGTGATGGATGCACTGAAAGATCATGATGAATCGGGTTATTATATTACGCGTGAAATTAAGGTGCATGAGCGTTCGGAAAAGGAAGTAGCATCCGAAATGGGTATCACCATCGGAAATCTGCGGGTGAAAATGACCCGGACGAAAAAATGGCTTTGCCAGCACTTTGCTGACAAAGCCAGAGAAAGGGGATTTCTGTAGTTACTATTTGCGTTCGCATTCCTGGATCAGGGAAAGGATGCGGCCGATGGAATCGGTGTGGCTGCTCTTCTTCATCGCATTGATGTAGGTCTGACGATTTTCGTAAACCTCACGGATTGCGGACTGAAGGGTCTGCGCATTCACGGATTCTTCTTCCAGAACTTTACTGTAACCCTGACGCTCAAAGGAACGCGCATTTAAAATCTGGTCTCCGCGGCTGGCATTGGCAGAAAGCGGAATCAGAATGTTTGGTTTTGCCAGAGCACTGATTTCGCAGATCGCATTTGCGCCGGCGCGGGAGATGATCAGATCTGCTGCAGCGAAGAGATCCGGGAGTTCATCTTTGATGTACTCGAACTGAACGTAACCTTCGGTACCATTTAAGGATGCATCCAGTTTATCTTTACCGCAGAGATGAATCACCTGGAAATCTTTCAGAAGTTCTGGTAAAATAGAACGGACCGCATGATTGACAGCGACGGAACCGAGGCTTCCTCCGATGACGAGAATAACCGGTTTTGCGGCATTGAATCCGCAGAACTTCAGGCCTTCCCGCGCATCGCCGGACAGCAGTTCCTGGCGGATTGGCGTTCCGGTCAGAACGGCTTTGTTTTCCGGGAGACATTTGACGGTTTCCGGGAAATTACAGCAGACCTTTGCAGCGGACGGAATACACAGCTTATTTGCCAGGCCAGGCGTCATATCTGATTCATGGATGAGCGCCGGGACTTTACATGCTTTGGCGGCAAGGACAACCGGTACCGAAACGAAGCCGCCTTTGGAGAAGACAACGTTTGGTTTCAACTTTTTGAGCAGTTTTTTTGCTTCAAAGTAGCCTTTTACGACGCGGAATGGATCGGAAAAGTTTTTCGGATCGAAGTAGCGGCGCAGCTTTCCAGATGAAATTCCGTAATACGGAATGCCGAGATCTTCGATCAGCTTGCGCTCCATACCGTCGTAGGAACCGATATAAGAGATTTTATAACCTGCTTCCTTTAATTTTGGAATCAGGGCAATATTCGGGGTAACATGGCCGGCGGTACCTCCGCCTGTCAGAACAATATGCTTCATGAGAATTCCTCCCTGGAATTTGATAATATCATTTGGCTTTTATTATCCCCTCAAGAAGAAAAAAAGTCAAGAGCGGTTACAACATGGAAAATGCCGAGGAACGGAAGAAGATGAAAAAGATAGAAAAAGAAGAACAGCTGAAAAAGAAACTGGAGCAGACGATGGAAGAAAAAATGGCTGCGGATTCGAAAACGGTGGAAGGGGAATCGGCAGTTGTAAAGGCAGAGGAAGGAAACACAGCAACAGAACAGGAGGCTGCGCCTGCGCTTTCAGAGGAAGAACTGAACGCAATGTACGAGCGCTTCCAGCAGCGCCTCCAGAAGGAAGGACTCGCGGACGCGGAAGGGAATCCGACAGAAAAAACACTGGAGATCCGCCGCCAGATCGTGGAGAGAAAGGCAGAACGCGAAAAGCAGGCGGAGAGACAGAAGAAGATTGCGAAGAGAGCGAAAACAACAAAACACTGGGTACGGACGGCAAAGGCGGCTGGTGTTGTGCTGGTTGTGGGAGCGTGCGTTTTTGGGGCGAGTATGACGAGCGAGGCGAATCGGATTCGGTTGGTGGAATCGGTGCATGGAGTTTGGAATGCTGGAGATGCAACTGGCACAGATAATGGTGGAGATAGAAAATATTCGGAGAGTAGTTTTGATGAAACACAGAGAAGAATAACAGATACATTGCATATTGCGGTTCCTGAGTTTTATTATGTTCCGAAGGGAATGGAATTTGATAAAGCAACAATATCAGATGTAACGCAAATGGCAGTGATTAGGTATCGTTACAATGATAATTTTGTGTATTTTCATTTAGCGGCAAATGAGAAAGACTTATCACAAGGAGAGTGGAAAGATAGAGAGCAAGTTAAAGTGGAAACTCTTGATGAAACATTAGAAGTTGAAATGGGAACATTGTCTGAAAATAATGAAGAAAACTATTATGTGGTATGGAAATATAAGGATGCATATTATCAATTAAGCGGTCAAATAGAAAAAGAAGAATTAATAAAAATTTTAAACGAAATGCAGTACAATGCGTAATTATTAAAAAGAATATTCGTATATATTATGTAGGTGAAGACGAGGGGAAAGAGAAAGTATGAAAAAGGTTATAAATTTAAAAAGCTTACTCTTTTGTGCAATGCTCGTTTTAACGTTGGCTGTAAATTCAGTAAATGTACAGGCAGATGCATTAGATTATTTGGGCACTACAATTGACGGATCTGTATTAACGAATGACACAGAATCAATAGGAAATTATCAGAGCGTAGCAAGAAGTACATATTTGCATCAAGGATTTGTAAGAATTACAAACAATGGGAATGGTTATATTGGAATATTTGGTGGAACAGAGTGCAATGTCACTTGTAGTACTGTAAAATTAAATATTTATCTGGAACGTTCAAGTGGACCGGAAGATTTTTATAGTTATAAAAAGTGGGAAAATGTAGATTATAATGAGGCTTCTTTGTATATGAGCAAAGAAATAAAAGTAGAAAAAGGTTATTATTATCGTTTGAGAGGTTATCATTCCTGCACCAAAAACGGTGTAACCGAAAACGGTGGTAGTAGAACTAATGGCATCTATATTGGATAATAAAATATCGTAGAACTCATAAATTAAAAAAATGCAAATTGAAAAAAATATTATCTAAATGCACACACAAGAGAGATAGTGTAAACGACCGGAAACAATTTCCAACCCGACCCAGTTTACACTCCCTCACCCCTTAAAAATCCCGGGGCCAGTCCCCTATAGAAACCTTATAACAATGAATATATTAAGACGAAAACGCAGATCTTTCAGGATTTTCAACGCGTCGAAATTCCTTTTTCCAACCACAACACAGATCTGAGTCATCATGTGTTACTATGTTCAGCGTGTGAGTGATCATACGGAACATCGGCTGGCCCCGATAAGTGAGGCATCGGTATTACTGCAGGAATACCGGTGCCTCTTTTCTATGCACTTCCGGCGGCCGATGCCCATAATTGAACAAAAATATCAAGATTATTGTGCAATCTGCCTTAAAATTCCGTTGGAATCTGCCAGGTATTATGCTATAATAATCAAAGAAGAGAGAATAAGCATAAAATACAAAAGAAATTTCAGATTATTTTCGCGGACAACGCGTCAAAGACCATGCTGGCATGAGAACTTGATGACTGCTGGCCGCGATAACGGGCCAAACGCATAACGCGTGTTTTGACCCGTAGTGACAACATTTTGTCCCCGAACAAAACGGGAGAACAGGAGGCATCTTATGCGTCTTACATTTCTTGGAGCAACACATGAAGTGACGGGCAGTTGTTATTATCTGGAGGCTGCCGGAAAGAAGTTTTTAGTGGACTGCGGTATGGAACAGGGACCGAATATTTACGAAAACAAACCAATTCCGGTCCCGGCATCCCAGCTTGATTTTGTATTGATCACGCACGCGCACATCGATCACACCGGAAATCTGCCGCTGTTGTATGCGCACGGCTTCCGCGGCCCAATCTATATGACTCCGGCGACGGTAGCGCTTTCGGACATCATGCTCCGGGACAGCGCACACATTCAGCTTGCCGAGAGTGTAGATTATAGATAGCAGAATAAATTATAGATAGAAAGGAGTTTCAGGATTAAATATGGCAGAAATAAAGAACTCGGAATCAGATATGAGCACTCAGCAGAAAGCTGAGCTGGACAAAGAGAAAAGAAAAGAAGAGAAGAAAGAGGCAAAAAGAGCAAAAAGGCAGCACTACAGGGAACTGAATGAGCCACCAAAACTCACCGTGCTTGAGGAAGTGGGAAATGCAGTCACCCATGGAATAGGAGCAGGACTTGCCATAGCCGGCTTTGTCCTTCTTCTCCTGAAGTCAGACACAGGGATCAAAGTGATGGCATCGTGTTTTTATGGAATATCACTGATATTGATGTTTCTTATGAGCTGCCTGTATCACTCATACAAATCCGGGCTAGCAGTCAAGCGTATCTGGAGAAGATTTGACTATTCCTCTATATATCTGCTGATAGGCGGAACATTTGCTCCGATGTACCTTGTGTACTGGGAAAATGTGCTTGGAATAGTGTTGTTCTGTGTGCAGTGGGCGCTCATCATAGCGGGGATCACCATCATATGTGTGTTCGGACCAGGCAGGTTCCGACCGATACACTATACGCTGTACTTCGTCATCGGATGGAGCGCCATCATGTTCATTCCAGACTGGTTCAGAAATGACAAGCCGCTTTTGGGATGGATTGTGGGCGGTGGTATTGTCTATACGCTCGGCATGATTCCATTTGTGAAGGACAGCAAGGGGATGCACTTTATCTGGCATATCTTTGTGATGCTGGGGGCTGCGCTGCATTGGTTTGGAATGTACCTTTATGTGTATTAATAAAAGATAGATAAAAATGGGCCTATTTTCACAGTCCACTTTTCTGTTGCTAGAAGTTGATTACAGACATAAACAATGGTATCCTTTAGTCAGTTATAAACATGATGAGTAAATATTATAAATGCGAGGAGAAAATGCTATGGATAGAGTAGAGAAAATGCTTGGAAGAATGAAAGCAAGTAAATTATACAGATGTGTGGATTGGGATCCGGAGGGTAAGGCGAAGGATCTGGTAGATAAGTTCAACAGTGCTTCGAGGTCTGAGACTATGACAAGAACCGGAGAATATCTTGGAAAATTATTTGCACACATGGGAAAGGAGTGTTATATAGAGCCACCTTTTTATTGTGACTATGGAACCAATATACACGTGGGAGATTATTTCTATGCAAATACAGGGCTGATAGTTCTGGATCAGTGTGATGTCATCATTGGAGATCATGCATTTCTGGGACCAAGGGTCAATATATACTGTGCATGTCATCCGATAGATGCGATGATCAGAAATACCGGTGTGGAGCTTGGCAAGCCGGTTACAATAGGCGATAATGTATGGATCGGTGGCAATACGGTCATCAATCCGGGTGTGACCATAGGTTCAAATGTTGTCATAGGCTCAGGGTCGGTTGTCACAAAGGATATTCCGGATAGTGTGATAGCGGCAGGAAATCCATGTAAAGTCATAAGAATGATAACAAATAAAGATAAGGAATATTGGCTTAAGCAGCTAGAGGAATTTGAGGCAGACACAGGTGAGCAGGTAAAGCTGGAGCAGGACTGATCAACATTGCTGCTGTGAGTTGAGATTCCAAAGCGATTTTCTATACCACACATCCTAATGAAGAGCCAATAAAAGTTATAAAAAAGGATGAAACAGACTGATAACTTTAAGTTCGACGAGGCAAATGTTATGAATGAATTAGTATATAGAAATCTATCCGAAGATGCAAAACGACAAATATGTGCATGGAAATATGGCGGAGAATACGATTTGTATAATCTTCCTTCTTATGAAGAAATGCAAGTTCGACAGATAGGATTCATGAATCCCCAAAGGGGAAAAAATTATTATGGTTTTTGGGATGAAAGCATATTGGTAGGATTTGTCAATATATTGGAGGAAAAAGAAGAGATATTTATCGGAATAGGCGTAAATCCTGATTTGTGTAATAAACATTATGGTCAACGAATGCTCTCGATTACTTATGAGATTTCAAAAAAGTTATATCCTAACAAGCCGTTGTATCTGGAAGTTCGTACATGGAATATCAGAGCGATAAAATGCTATCAAAAAGCAGGATTTAGGATCGATGGACAAGCTTATGAGTTGACAACAGGAATTGGTACTGGAACATTCTATCGAATGATAAGAGAATAGGAAACAGCACATGAAATATGATAAGGTAGTGGAAGCAATTTTCATAGAACGTCCAAATCGTTTTATTGCGCGGGTAAAGATTGACGGAGCGGAAGAGGTAGAATTGGTTCATGTAAAGAATACGGGCCGTTGTCGTGAATTACTGCTGCCAGGGGCGGAAGTGATTTTGGAAGATTGCATAGAAAAGAATCCAAATCGAAAGACACGTTATGATATGATTGTATTAAACCAGAGTATGCCTTTGGAAACAGCCGGATGGATTTCTATATGGAAAAAGGAAAGCAAAAATATCTAATGGAAGTCAAAGGCTGCACCCTTGAGATAGACGGAGTTGGATATTTTCCGGATGCCCCGACGGAAAGAGGCAAAGGACGCAGGTGTTGAGGTGCTTTCCCTGAAATGTCATGTTGGGATGGATAGGTTGGAAATCATATGAGAAAATGAGCCTTGAGGGCAAGGCTCTAAGGGAGAGAGAAATCTATGATACGAGAAATTGAGAATAGAAGAAGTATAAGAAAATATAAGCCAGATGAGATAGAAAGAAAGTTAATTGAAGAGATCATATACAGTGCTTCCCTTGCACCATCTGCTAAAAACAGGCAGTCTTGGAAATTTATTGTATATCAGGGGAAAGAAAAAGATAAACTGGTTGATGTCATGCGTCATGGTATAAATTCAGAAAAAACGACTCATGAACTTATGCCGGAATGGGCATTTGCCATACCGGATGCTGAGAATACAGTCAGAATCATGCAGGAGGCTCCATGCCTCATAGCAGTGATCAATACTAATCAGCACACGCCATTTGCAGGTATTGAAAATGAGAAACGAATCGTTGAAATTTGTGATTCACTGTCCATAGGTGCGGCAATCGAAAATATGATTCTGACGGCAACGGGATATGGATTAGGTACATTATGGATTGCCAATACTTGCTTTGCCTATAATGAGTTGATGGATTTTATCGGAACAGACAGCCAGTTGACAGGAATTGTTGCGGTTGGCTTTGCCGATGAAGCTCCGGCTAAAAGGCCAAGGAAACCATTGGAAGAAATTGTTGAGTACAGATAGGAAAACTCATAGGTCTGTCAAAATGTGCAGAGCATCTTGGATTTAACTGCCGGGCGGTTAAGGTTGACAGAAAAAGCTTGGCGTAAGCGGTATCTTTCTTTGCTTGTAATCGTTTCAAAAGAATTATATAATAGGCATATATGATTTTAGGAGAAGAAAGTATGGCACAGACTATAAGCATCGGAAAACAGGATTTTCTATACCTTCGTGAAAACAATTATTTTTATATAGATAAGACTGATTTTATCAGGCAATGGTGGGAGAGTGCGGATGACATCACGCTTATTACCAGACCACGCCGCTTTGGAAAAACTCTGAATATGAGTATGCTTAATTATTTTTTCTCAAATCATTATTCGGAAAAAAGTGAGATTTTTGAGAAACTTTCTATATGGAACAGCGTAAAATACCGCAAGCTACAGGGAGCATATCCTGTTATATTTATAAGCTTTGCTGATGTAAAGCAGGGAAATTATAAGGATGCGGTACAGAAGGTTAAGAAGATAATTGCGGATGTATACAGGCAGTATCGTTATCTGATGGATTATCCTGATTTCACAGTAGCTGACAGGCGTAAGCTGTCAGACATGACAGATAGGATTGATGATGTAACAGCTCAGGATTCCCTTAAAGATCTGTCATATTTTTTAAGCGAGTACTACAAGAAGAAGGTTATTATTCTACTTGATGAATATGATACACCTATGCAGGAAGCTTACATTCATGGATATTGGGACGAATTCGTGAATTTTATGAGAGGATTGCTGAACTCTACTTTTAAGACCAATCCATATATGGAACGTGCAATAATGACAGGAATTACGAGAGTCTCAAAAGAGTCTGTTTTTTCAGATCTGAATAATCTGAATGTGATTACTTCTACATCAGAGCAATATGCTGATTGTTTTGGTTTTACTGAGAAAGAGGTTTTTGAGTCGATTGAAAAGTATGGCATGAGTGATAAAAAATGCTGTTGTTAAGCAGTGGTATGATGGATTTACCTTTGGTTCGCTTAAAGATATATATAATCCATGGTCTATCACTAATTTCCTGAAAGAAAAAAAGGTTAAAGCCTTATTGGGCTGCTACCAGCTCCAATGCTCTTATAAGCAGACTTATACAGGAATCATCTGCAGAGATAAAGAGCCTCATGGAAAGTCTGGTTAATGGAAAGAGTATTGAGGTTAATTTTGATGAACAGATAGTATTCAACCGGCTCGAAAAAGATGAGAGCGCTATATGGAGCCTTCTTCTGGCGAGTGGGTATCTGAAGGTTGATAGCATTGTCCATAAGGGAATTACTCTTGAGCCCTGGTATAGACTTAGTATAACGAATCTTGAGACTATAAGTATGTTTTCTAATCTGTTCAAAGGATGGTTTGCGGATGTATCATCCAACTATAATGAATTTGTGAAGGCTTTATTTAGTGGGGATGTAAAAGCAATGAACGTGTATATGAATGATGTGGCGATGTCTACTTTTAGTAGTTTTGATACAGGCAATCATCCATCAGACCGTAGTCAGCCGGAGCGTTTTTATCATGGCTTTGTGCTTGGACTTTTGGTTGATATACGTGATAATTATGAAGTCCTTTCAAATCGTGAAAGTGGCTTTGGAAGATATGATGTAGTTCTGGTTCCGAGGGAGAAGGGACGTGACGCATTTGTTATGGAGTTTAAGGTGTTTGATGACAGTGAAGAAAGTGGACTCGAAGATACGGTTGCGGCAGCGCTCAGACAAATTGATGAGAAAAACTATGATACTCAATTGCTGGACAGGGGAATATCTGAGAATAATATCAAGCATTACGGATTTGCATTTTGCGGAAAAAAAGTGTTGATCGGATGCTGAGAGAAATTATGATACGAGAATTAGTTCAATTTAAAGGAGGATATTGCATGTACAACGAAAATTATTCTATAGTATTCAGTAGTATGACAGGCAACACACGTAAGCTGGCTGATAAAATTCATGAAATCCTGCCAAAGGAGAGCTGTGATTATTTTGGCACGGCTGATGCGCAGGGGATAAAATCCGAATTGCTATACATTGGATTTTGGACGGACAAGGGAAACGCAGATAGCGATACATTAGATTTCTTATCCAAAATTGAAAAATAAAAAGATATTTCTGTTCGGAACAGCCGGTTTTGGAGGAAGTGATGCATATTTTCAAAGGATTCTTGGCAATGTTAAAAGCGCCATTGATTCAAGCAACACTATTGTAGGAGAATATATGTGTCAGGGCAAAATGCCACAGTCTGTGCGGGAACGCTATATGAAAATGAAAGAAAATCCAGAGCATCCGGATAATAATTGATGCGCTGATTGAAAATTTTGACAAGGCTTTGTCGCATCCCGATGCAGATGATATGGAGCAATTGAAAAAATATGATTATTTAGCAGGAGGTATTATATATATACAATTTCACATTCAACATTCCAACAAAAATTCATTTCGGAAAGGATACCATTTCGAGCTTATCAGAGCTTAAGGCATATGGCAGCAAGGTGCTTTTAGTGTACGGAGGCGGCTCTATAAAGAAAAACGGTCTCTACGATACCGCAATGAAGATCCTTAAGGATGCGGGGCTGACCGTGTTTGAGCTTAGCGGAGTGGAGCCAAACCCAAAGATTGAGACAGTCAGAAAGGGTGTTGAAATCTGTAAAAATGAGGGTATCGACATGGTGCTTGCAATAGGAGGCGGCAGTACAATCGATTGCTCAAAGGTTGTTGCAGCAGGTGCAAGGTATGACGGTGATGCATGGGATCTGGTGCTTGATGGCTCAAAGGTCAAGGCGGCACTTCCGATATTTGATGTGCTTACTCTTTCCGCAACAGGAACAGAGATGGATCCTTTTGCTGTTATCTCTGATATGTACTAAAAATGAAAAGTGGGGAACAGGATCACCGTATATGGTGCCAACTATGATCAATATTAAAATCCCTGAATATACATTTTTTCAGTAATCAAAAAAACAGACCGCAGCAGGAACCGCAGATATGATGAGCCATACAATGGAGAATTATTTTTCTATGGAGAATGCTGACTGCCAGAAATTTATGGCAGAGGGATTGTTACGCACAATGATTAAAAATGGACCGGCTGCTCTCGCACAGCCTGATAATTACGAGGCCAGAGCCAACCTGATGTGGGCAGGCACACATGCAATCAACGGTGTTGTGGGCGATGGCTGTTCACCGGCATGGTGCGTACATCCTATGGAGCATGAGCTGAGCGCTTTCTATGATATTACTCACGGAGAGGGACTTGCAATACTCACACCGGCGTGGATGGAGCACATACTAAATGACGATACACTTCCGATGTTTGTGGAGTTTGCAAAAAATGTCTGGGGACTTTGTGGTGATGATGACTATGCACTTGCACATGCAGGCATTGATGCTTTGAAGAAATTCTTCTTTGAGACAATGGGCATTCCTGCAAATCTAAGAGCTGTGGGAATCACAGACGACAGGAATTTTGAGGTGATGGCAAAGAAGGCTTGCGAGGGTTCAAAGGGATCGTTTGTACCGCTTAGCAAGGACGATATTGTGGAGATTTACAGAGCGGCATTCTAATCAATCGTTCCTGCAAATACCTTGATTAATAATTTGACTGAAATTCTCTTTGATGTATGAGAACAAAATATATTTATCTTTAATAAGCCATGTTACCACCACAGCGGTGAGAACATGGCTTATTTTTATGTGCTATTATATAAATAATCGTAACTGTTCAGTACCTTCACAGTTGCGAGCCGCAAGCGCATTAGAATCAGCTGCGCTGATGGGCGCTTGCTCCTACATAATATACGTTTTCTTACGAAATATGCGGTACCGCATATTTCTGTACTGGATAGTTACAAAAATTCACAAAATTATTTTACGTGCATAAGGCTATGTGGTCAATTTAGTATTACTTATAATATAATGTCTATTTACTTATAAATAAATGCTATTGAAATTAGTTTCTGACAACAACAGGGCACACCACAACCGGTATGCCCTATCTATTACAAACGATATAGCTATTCAGAAAAATCTAAATTTATTCAACCCTAAGCAGCTCGCAGTTTCCCTGCATATCCTTCCAGAAATCCTTTATAGGTGTGCCGCGAAACTGATTGACTATGCTGCAGTTCATTGCACCGTGTCCCACGACAAGCACATTTTTGCCTGCCTCAAGCTGCGGTCTTAGCACCTGCTCTATAAACTCGCCTGTTCTGTGATATAGCTCCTCAAAGCTCTCTGCGCCGTCCTTTGCCACATATTTTTCCGGCTCTTCAAAGAGCAGGTAGACAGGGCATTCGGGCTTTTGCCTGATGTTCTTCACTCCCTCATAATCACCGAAGCACATCTCGTGAAGCCTGTTGTCAGTGATAATCTCTACTGCAGGGTTTCTGTCTGCAAGAAAAATCCTTGCCGTCTCCTGTGCTCTCTTAAGCGGGGAGCAGTAGCATATGTCAAAGTCTATATCCTTATATTTTTCTGCGGCATCGTAAGCCATCTGCCTGCCGGTTTCGTTGAGTGGGATATCCACCTCCCCCTGCAGTCTGTGCTCCTCAATTCCAATCTGTTCTTCCATGTCGCAAAATATAAAACATAATTAATCCTCGATTTCTCCATTTCTATGTCGCTCGAAGAAATGCTTTGTCTCCTTAACAACAACACTACTAAGAGCAAACAGCGCTATCATATTTGGCAGAGCCATGAGACCGTTGAAGATATCAGCGATAGTCCACACCGCACTTACAGTCATATAAGGTCCGATGAAAACTGCAAGTATATATATCCAGCGATAAACCTTTACATATTTCATCCTTCCGCCACTCAAATACTCTAAGCACCGCTCACTATAATAATCCCAACCGAGTATAGTTGTAAAGGCAAAAAAATACAAGACACAGCATAAGTACAAATGCTGATAACTCTTTCGGTAAAGGAAGACCATTCTGGAATGCGTACGTAGTAACCTGCACGCCCTCGAGTCCGTCAACCTGCCATGCGCCTGTGAGCACGATGGAAAGTCCTGTAAGTGTACATATAACTATTGTATCAATGAAGGTTCCTGTCATGCTGACAAGTCCCTGACGTACAGGCTCCTTTGTCTGGGCTGCTGCCGCTGCAATCGGGGCACTACCAAGTCCTGCCTCGTTTGAAAAGATTCCTCTGGCAACACCCTTTTGCATTGCAACAAGAAAGCTTCCCACGGCACCGCCTGTTATGGCCTTCGGTGAAAACGCTGCCTTTACTATTGTAGCAAACGCTGCCGGAACCGCTGTGATATTGCATACCACAAGCACGAGCACAAATACAATATATATAACAGCCATGAAAGGAACTATTATCTGGCTGACACTTGCAATACGCTTTACTCCGCCGATAAGCACTGCTGCCACGCAGAATGCCAGTACAAGCGAAGCAATGACAACTGACCATGAATACTCACCAAGGAACGGTAAAACCTTTACTGTATGCTGGTTTTTAGGGTCAAAAAAGTTGTTTACAGCACTTGATATTCCGTTTACCTGGCTGAATGTTCCTATTCCGAAAAGTCCAACGCATACGCCGAAAAATGCAAATATCTTTGCAAGCCATTTCCATTTTGCACCCATTCCCTGCTCTATGTAGTAGAATGGTCCGCCGAGACTATGTCCGTCCTTGCCGATGACACGATATTTTACAGCCAAAAGTCCCTCTGAATACTTTGTTGCCATGCCAAAGAAGGCTGCAAGCACCATCCAGAAAAGTGCTCCCGGTCCTCCTGCACCGACTGCAGTTGCTACACCGACTATGTTGCCGGTTCCGATTGTTGCGCTAAGCGCGGTACAGAGTGCGCCAAAGCTCGTAATCTCGCCATCGCCGCCCTCTTCATTTTTGACCATCCACTTTAGTGCCAGAGGAAGCTTTCTCATCTGAAGAAGCCCCAGACGAACTGTGAGCATTATACCTCCTGCCATGATGAGCACCATGAGCGGCACTCCCCAGACGAAATCATCCACTGCTTTAAGAAAAATGTTGATTGTGTTCCACATTGAAATACTCCTGCCTCTCTTTTTTATCTAAACACAAAGTCTTTGTGTTTTGAGCAAATACTATTGATATAAATAATTTCATCCGGAAACAATTGAAAAAGCAGGCTTAGCAGCACTTACGTGAATTGAAATAAAAAACCCCATATACGCTGCATATACAGTCTGATACATGGGATTAAGAAGATTATCTTAAGAATATCTGTCCAATATCTTCTCCGTCCTGTTGCCTGAGAGATTCGTACGAGAAGCAGCCTGTGCCATGATATATTCATAGTCACTGCACTCCTACTGCTTCCTATTCGTACGTTGCACCTTCGGCCCCCGCCAAGCGGGTGTCTCCAGAGAGTCGATCCATTTACAGTTGCACCGCCTGCTGCGGCACCTGAGAGTTTTACTCCTTCGGTAGGCTTTGATAAGGTAAAATCGCTGCCGTTTTCCTGCAAACTTCATCTCGAAATTGTTTATTTTAAATTTATTGTTTTTATTAATCGTTAAGAATTATATGACATATATACGATTTAATCAATAGCACAAATGTACTAAACTGTCTCAACCTTAATCACATTGGTGTTGCCTGTCTTACCGTTGATGAGACCTCCTGTGAGCACTATATGATCACCCTTTTTGAGCTTCATGACACTCTTTGCCTCGTTCATCGCATTGTAGAACATAACCTCCATTGAGTTGTATTCCTCACACAGAACCGGCTTTACACCCCAGCTCAGGTTCAGCTTGCGCCATGCCTTTTCAGAGGTTGTCATGCCTATTATATCAACAGGGCAGCGGAAACGGCTGACCATGCGCACTGTACGTCCTGTCAGCGAGCTGACTACGATACATTTCGCATCCACATCTATTGCCATGGCACATGTAGCATGTGAAATGGCATCGACTATGCTTTTTGTCTGGAACTCAGCATTGGCAAATCTCTTGCCGTAGTTTATCTGCTTTTCTGTATACTCTGCTGTCTCTGCCATATTTTTTACAGCCTCTACAGGATATTTACCTGCTGCAGACTCTCCCGAAAGCATGATAGCTGATGAGCCGTCGTATACCGCATTGGCTACATCCGAAAGCTCAGCTCTTGTAGGACGCGGATTGTGAATCATGGACTCAAGCATCTCTGTTGCTGTGATTACGCGTGTACCAAGCATACGGCACTTGTTGATAAGATACTTCTGTATTGCAGGCACCTCAACTCCCGGAATCTCAACACCGAGATCACCTCTGGCTATCATGATTCCATTTGCTATCTCACAGATTTCCTCCACATGGTCTACACCTGAGCGGTTCTCGATCTTTGCAATGATTTCAATGTCCTCTCCACCGTTTTCATCCAAAAAGCTTCTCAGATCAGCTACATCCTGCTTTGTAGAAACAAATGATGCGGCAACATAATCCACCTCGTTTTTTATACCAAAAAGCAGATCATCCTTGTCCTGCTTGCTTAAATATGCATGCTTCATGACCTTATTCGGGAAGTTCATACTCTTTCTGTCTGAAAGTGTACCGCCTGCGATAACATCACAGATTGCATCGTTTCCTTTAAGCTCTCGGACCTGCAGAATGATGATTCCGTTCGCAACAAGCACACGGTCACCAACCTTTAAATCCTTAATCAGATTCTCGTAATTAACTGATACTCTCTCCTGATTTCCTACAATATCGTCAGTGGTAAGTGTGAAAGTATCTCCATCCTTGAGCTCTATTTTGCCATTCTCAAAGGTCTTGATACGATACTCAGGTCCCTTTGTGTCAAGCATGATTGCGATTGGCATATGAAGCTTCTGTCTTACCTTCTTGATTAAATCTATTTTGCCTTGATGCTCCTCATGTGAACCATGAGAAAAGTTTAATCTGGCAACATCCATACCTGCCTTTATCATCCTGGTGAGGACATCCTCATGTTCACTGGCCGGTCCAATAGTACAGATAATTTTTGTTTTACGCATTGATATTCCTCCTGATGCTGATCACCCTATCAGCTTTTCTTTTAAAATATAATCTCACCCGAAGTCATTATATGACAATTTTCTCCAACAATAAAGTAAAATATATATTTTTCAATTATTTAAAAATTCATATGCTCCACATACATTTCATCGAAATGCGGATACGATGCCAGCTCGATATAACGCATGTCCTTGCTTATCTCCAGTGCTCTTTCCCAGGCTTCCTGCGATAAAGCTGCCGAAACAGCTCCGTTTCCTGCCGCATTTCCCACTTCTTTTGCCTTGTCCAAAAGCTCCTGTGGAAACAATCCTATTGCCGCCGCACTTGCTTTGTCAATGTAGTTTCCAAAGCCTCCCGCAAATGTGAGAACATCAATATTACAAGGCGTACAGCCATATTCCTTAAACAATACTTCTATTCCGGCGGCTATCGCGCCCTTCGCAAGCTGCAGCTTCCTGATATCCTCCTGCGTAATGTAGACTCCCGGTGCAATATGAACGGCGAGAGAGGACTCTGTGCTCTGTGCAGTCTCCTCCGCTTCCACCTCAAACACATACGACCTAAACAGTATAGGAAGCTCCTGTCCGCTTAAAATCGTGCCGTTTTCATCTATGATTCCGGCTTTCAGAAGAACGGCAAGCGCATCGATAAGCCCCGAACCACACAGTCCAACAGGTCTGTCATTTCCGATAACCGAATACTTAATTCTGCGCCCTTCCAGCCATACCTTATCCACGGCTCCCTTAGACGCCGGCATACCCAGCTCAATCTGCGCACCCTCAAAAGCCGGTCCTGCCGCCGTGGCACAGCACACATATCTGTCGCCTTTTCCAAGCGCCATCTCACCGTTTGTTCCGATATCCAGATATAGCGTCAGCTCGTTGCAGTTCACTGTCTCCATCATACCCGCTGTAATATCTCCGCCTACAAAGCCTGATACAGCCGGAAATATAATCATGGTTTGACAATTTTCAAGTCCTATATCCAAAGGATTAAATTCCCTGCCAAAATATTCATCCGGCATAAACGGTGCCTTGCCAAGCTTTTCCGGTGAAATTCCCATAAGCAGATGGCACATAACTGTGTTTCCGGCAACTGAAACCGGCTTACTTTAGTTCTGCCACATTCCGTGAGCATTTCTGATATCCAGCCGTTAAGCAGGGACACTATCTGTGTCTGCATCATCTGCAGGCCGCCATTCGCTTTATCGTTATCATCCGCCCTCGCTGCAGCATCAAATTCTGGAAAGTACATCTGCTCCAAAGCTGCGCTGTGGATTGGCACCGCTTCTGGTTGAGATAATCTGCCCGGTCTCTTTATCAATCAGATAGCAGACTACTGTTGTGGTTCCGATATCACAGGCCGCCAGAGTGTCTTCATTTGATTCGACTTTTCAGATTCATTTGCAGTCTCTTCCTTCAAGACAACATTCCTATTCACATGCTCATTTACATGCTCATTAAATTTTTCCGAAACATTTCCTCCATTTTTCAGAACAACCATGCTGTCTTCTTTGGTTCCGGTGCTTTCTTTTCTCCCAACAATAATTTCCATACCGTCACAAATCTTCGTCTGACAGGCCAGCACGTCCTTATAGTATGGTTTTGTCACCGTCACCTTGCACTTGCCGCAGGTTCCTTTTCCACCGCACGGTGTTTCTATCCCTGCAATGCCGTGACTGCGGCAGTATTCAAGAATAGTGGTTTTGTCGGTTGTTTTGCTATCTGTGTTAAGATTTATGGTAATTCGCTGCTGCATATAGTTTACCTCATTTGACATTGTACTATTATGGCTTTTTTCTTTGTTTGTATGATAGCATATTTATATATACTTTAATACAAAAACCCGGACAAACGTCCGGGTCTTCGTTAATCCATAATTCTATCTGGTAAGTGCTGCAACAAGCTCATCCATCTGCTTTTCAGATGCCTTATTGAGAGTAGATTTAATTGTAACAACCGGCTCAACACACTCAATATTCTTGAAGCCCTCAACAATAGCCTTCATCTGGCGTGCTGCTGTAGGAGCCCATGAACCGTTTTCCACGAAGGCAATCTTACGATTCTGATAAGCCTTTGCCTTGAGATGATGTAAGAAATCCTCCATTGGTGGGAAAATGCCTCCATCGTATGTGCATGCGCAGAGCACAAGCCTGTCGTATCTGAACGCATCCTCAACAGCCTCTGCCATATCATCCCTGCAAAGGTCTGTAAATGCAACCTTTACACCTGTAGCCTTGAGCTTTTCTGCTAAAAGCTCCGCTGCCTTCTTTGTATTACCGTGAATAGAAGCACATGCCACAAGGATTCCCTCATCCTCAGGCTGATAGCTGCTCCATGTATTATATTTATCTATGTAGAAGCCAAGGTTCTCTGTGAGAATCGGTCC
>ENA-OPZZ01000962-OPZZ01000962.1-human-gut-metagenome-genome-assembly--contig:-NODE-962-length-19997-cov-1.668596_pt1 | contig 19997 bp, 18 predicted proteins | sample MGYA00242487_ERZ504511 | MGnify/ENA primary metagenome ERZ504511 (study PRJEB26092, sample SAMD00036241) | human gut metagenome | host: Homo sapiens | study: EMG produced TPA metagenomics assembly of... | reverse complement strand
ATTTTATTTTCTCCTAATGCTTTTTCCGATCTCCAATTTTAAAATAAATGAAACCGGCTTACGTCCCCCATGTTTCCCGGTCCAGGCTCCGGTATTGTATGGCTTCCGCCAGATGGCGTGCCTCGATATTCGGAGAGGCTTCCAGGTCGGCGATCGTACGGGAGACTTTCAGGATGCGGTCGTAGGCGCGAGCGGAAAGATTGAGGCGCTGCATGGCGACCTTCAGTAAAGACAGGCCGGCAGCATCAGGCACGGCGTATTCATGAAGCAGTTTGGAGGTCATCTGGGCATTGCTGTAAATACCCTCATGCGCGGCAAAGCGTTTTTCCTGGATAGCGCGGGCTTTCATCACGCGCTCGCGTATCGCTTCGCTACATTCGGAAGGGCGTCCGTCGGATATCTTCTCGAAAGGGACCGGCACGACTTCTACCTGTATATCGATCCGGTCGAGCAAAGGGCCGGAAACACGATTCATGTATTTCTGGACAGCACCCGGAGAACAGAGACAAGGGCGATCGGGGTGATTATAATATCCGCAAGGACAAGGATTCATGGAAGCGACCAACATGAAGTTGGCCGGATAATCAACAGATAAGCGGGCACGAGAGACCGTTATCGTCCGGTCTTCCAATGGTTGGCGCATGACCTCGAGCACGCTCCGGTTGAATTCGGGCAATTCATCCAAGAACAAGATTCCGTTATGTGCCAGGCTGATCTCTCCCGGCTGCGGGAAAGTGCCACCTCCTACCATAGCGACATTAGAGATCGTATGATGGGGAGAGCGAAAAGGACGTTGTACCATCAAGGAGGTGCCACCTCCTATCTTACCGGCTACGGAATGGATTTTAGTTGTTTCCAAGGACTCATGCAAGGTAAAAGGGGGCAAGATCGTGGGGAGACGCTTCGCCAACATGGACTTGCCACTTCCGGGAGGGCCTACCATGATCAGATTATGCCCGCCGGCGGCGGCACCTCCACCGCACGCTCAGTTCTCTTTGTCCCCGGACATCGGAGAAATCGCAATCAAACAATTGCTGGCGGTCGTAAAACTCCTTACGGGTATCAATGAACCGTAGGTCGCAATGTAGGTTTCCCCTCCATAAACTCCAGCACCTCTTTGATATTCGAAGCTCCATACACTTCCAGATCGTTCACCACCGCAGCCTCACAAGCGTTTTGCTTGGGTAAGATAAAGCCCTTAAAGCCTTCTTCCCTAGCCTTGATAGCGATAGGCAATGCCCCTTTTATCGATTGGAGGCTCCCATCCATAGAAAGCTCGCCCATCAATACGAATTTGGATAAGTTGGATGAATCTATCTGCTCTGCCGCCGCCAGAATACCGATCGCCAAAGGCAGATCATAAGAAGACCCTTCCTTACGGATATCTGCGGGGGCCATATTAATAACGATACGATTGCGGGGGAATTTATAACCACATACTTGAAGAGCCGAGATAATGCGTTCATGGCTCTCACGAACAGCCACGTCCGGAAGACCGACTAAAAAGAATTGGATACCTTTGGAACAGTTCACTTCTACGGTAACGACCGTAGCGGAAATCCCCTGCACGGCAGCGGCATAAGATTTTACTAACATAGTTAAGAATTTTGAGTTACTAATTACAAATTAAAACCGGAACCTCCTGTTTTCAATCGCTCAGTCTTCGAACAAGTTCTCCAGTGTTTGCTTGATCTCGATACCATTCTCTGTTTTCATCAAGATCTTATGATCCTCATCTATCAAGAAACAGCGTGGCAATACGCTTACGTTATACAGATCTATCAACATAGCCGCTTGTCCGGCCGAATCCGTTACCAGATTCCACGCTATACTATCCTTCTTCAGTACATCCCGGACATTATCCGGATTATCGTCCAAGCTAACCAAAAGAATGTCCAACTGATCTTTCGGATATTTCATCGCTACCTTATCCAGATATAGATCCTCTGTCTGGCACATATCACACCAAGGAGCGGTAAACGTCAGCAATAAATATTTCTGCGGGAAAGAGTCCAAACTTACCGTATTCCCATAAATATTCCTTACGGAGAAATCTGGGGCTTCCGCACCCAAAGCCGTACGTTTCGCACGGGCGCTATATTGCTCCAGCTCCTTTACCAGATAAAAGTCTTTCAACCTTGGATTCAATAACGCCAACAACTCATCAATTTTACGAGTATCATCGGGATCTGAGAAAAAAGATTGAATCAAGACAACGGATGCCTCTTCATTCGGGTTCTCTTTCACGTACCGGATCGCTTCCTCGCTCAATTGCATATTAACATTCGCCAAACGAGCGGCGATATCCGTCTCCTCGATCGTATCGTTCAAATCCTTGCTATTTAAAGAATTTGATAAATTTGTCAATTCCGTCAATAAAGGAGCGATTTTTTTCTTAAAAGCGGTCAACTTATCATTTGTCCGTCCCCCCTTTACCTGCAATAGCAATGGAGAGTTAGCGTCGCCCGTGATTTTCACGGTTTCTCCCGGTTCCAGATAAGCCGTAACCCAATGCTCTTTATCCGCAAAGAAGATAGTCACACAATGGAAACCCGCTTCATGTTGATCGATCTGGAACTGCCCGGGTTTCGTACAAGCCACTGTATCAACCACTTTATAATTATCCTTCTCAAATACAGCATATACGGTTTGATCTTCCAGATTAGAAAGTTCCCCTTCAATCCGATAGACATAATCCTTGCCACAAGATGACAAACAAATTATAAAGCCAATAATAAGTGCCAGTTTTTTTATCATTACTCCTTTTTAAGCTCTTCTTATAACAGATAATCCGGTCTAAAGGTAGGAATATTTTTTAAAACTACTTCACATTTATAATAAAATTAACGCAGTTATCATAAAAAAAGCGCAGAATTAGTAATTCCACGCTTTTTATAAAGATATTTTTAAACCTTGACCTTTTTTGATCAAGGTTTTTTAAAGCAATTATAACTGAGGACCAGCAGCAACCAATGCCTTACCAGCTTCGTTGCCCGTTGAACTTAGCGAAGTTCTTCTGGAAGCGAGCAGCCAAATCCTTCGCTTTCTCATCCCATTGAGCAGGATCAGCATAGGTATCGCGAGGATCTAAGATCTTCGGATCTACGCCCGGTAATGCAGTCGGAACCTCGAAGTCGAAATACGGGATCTTCTTTGTCGGAGCCTCGTTGATAGAACCATCAAGGATAGCGTCGATGATACCTCTTGTATCTTTGATAGAGATACGTTTGCCGCTACCGTTCCAACCTGTGTTCACCAAGTAAGCCTTAGCGCCAGTCATTTCCATCTTCTTAACCAACTCTTCGCCGTATTTTGTCGGGTGCAATGACAAGAAAGCAGCACCGAAACAAGCGGAGAATGTAGGAGTCGGTTCCGTGATACCACGCTCTGTACCTGCTAATTTAGCGGTAAATCCAGACAAGAAGTAGTATTGAGTTTGCTCCGGAGTCAAGATAGATACTGGAGGCAATACACCGAATGCGTCAGCTGACAAGAAGATAACTTGTTTTGCGTGCGGGCCTTTAGAAACCGGCTTAACGATGTTATTGATGTGGTAGATAGGATAAGAAACACGAGTGTTTTCTGTAACTGACTTATCAGCGAAATCGATCTTACCATCAGCGGCAACTGTTACGTTCTCAAGAAGAGCGTCACGTTTGATAGCGTTGTAGATATCCGGTTCGCTTTCTTTATCCAAGTTGATAACCTTAGCGTAGCAACCACCCTCGTAGTTGAATACACCTTCGTTATCCCATCCGTGCTCATCGTCACCGATCAACAAACGTTTCGGGTCCGTAGACAAAGTAGTCTTACCAGTACCAGACAAACCGAAGAAGATAGCTGAGCTCTTGCCCTCTTTATCCGTGTTAGCGGAGCAGTGCATAGAAGCGATACCACGCAACGGGTTCAAGTAGTTCATGATAGAGAAGATACCCTTCTTCATCTCACCACCGTACCAAGTATTCAAGATAACTTGCTCTTTAGTCTTCAAGTTGAAAACAGTAGCAGTCTCAGAGTTCAAGCCTAATTCTTTGTAGTTGTCAACTTTAGCCTTAGCTGCGTTGAAAGAAACGAAATCAGGTTCGCCGTAGTTAGCCAATTCCTCAGCTGTCGGACGGATGAACATATTAGTTACGAAGTGAGCTTGCCAAGCAACCTCCATAATGAAACGTACTTTCAAACGAGTAGCCTCGTTAGCGCCACAGAATGTATCGACAACGAACAAACGTTTGCCAGACAATTCTTTTACGGCTTTAGCCTTCAAGTCTGCCCAAGCAGCCTCAGAACAAGGCTTGTTATCATTCTTATATTCATCAGAAGTCCACCATACAGAATCTTCGCTGGCTTCATTCTTTACGAAAAATTTATCTTTAGGAGAACGACCTGTATAAATACCAGTCATCACGTTTACAGCACCTAGCTCAGTTACTTGGCCTTTCTCGAAGCCTTCCAAACTCGGTTTAGTTTCTTCTGCGAACAGAACATCATAAGACGGATTGTGAACGATTTCTTTCACATCAACAATTCCGTACTTGCTTAAATCTAAATTAGCCATCTTGAATTTAATTTAAATGATTGACTTTATATAACTTTTCTCTCTACTCTAGTTCGATACGGTGAGGCTTTCCGACCTTTTGGAGCTTGCTGCGACTCCACCTTGTTAACCGCGGTACAAAAGTAATATTTTTTTTTATCGTACACAGCTTATTAAGGAAATTTTTCAGTAATAATTACTCTTTTCCATGCAATTAACAAAACCCTTAGTCTATTTGTAATATGGAGTTTACAAATCATATACTTTTAGCTAGCATCTCAACTATTTCCGAAGTCGTCATCATAAGAAAAGCGCAGGATAAATATCTTGCGCCTTCTCTTATATCCAATCAGAAATATATTACTTTACCTCCCAAATCTCACCTTTCATCAAAAGGTCGTGTAATTTACGTGTAGGATTCTTCGCTTGTACCTCCTCGATTTGCTGGTGGACAGCCTCATCATAGGTCGGTCCCTCCACATCTCGTATTACGCCTAACGCGATTGGCATATCACCGCTCATCATGGCAAGCATCATATGCAAGGTGTTATCCTTCTCATGGGCGTCGTGTACCAATACGTCATCCATCGTATAACCATCTTGTCCGATCGTTACGGATTTCAGTTTTAGGCCGTCTAGCACAAGGCCTTTATCCATGTTAGCGCCGTAAACCATTTTCTCGCCATGGCGAAGGAAAATCGTACGATCCGCACGGTATGCCTTATCAACGATCCCCTTATGGATACCATCATTAAAGATCACGCAGTTTACCAACACTTCCGTAACGGAAGCGCCTTTATGACGGGCGGAAGCCGTCAATACCTCGGTCGTATTCTTCAAATCCACGTCAATCGTACGGGCGAAGAAATTACCACGGGCACCCAACGCCAACTCGGCCGGGATAAACGGATCTTCCACCGTCCCATAAGGAGAGCTCTTGGATACAAAACCACGGTCGGATGTCGGGGAATACTGCCCCTTCGTCAAACCATAGATCTTATTGTTGAAAAGAACGATATTCAAGTCGATATTACGACGGACAGCGTGGATAAAATGATTACCGCCGATAGCCAAGCAGTCGCCATCACCCGTAATCAACCATACGCTCAAGTCCGGGCGAGCCGTCTTTACGCCGGTAGCGATAGCCGCTCCACGACCATGGATCGTATGGAAGCCATACGTATTCATATAATAAGGTAAGCGGGAAGAACAGCCGATACCTGAGATAACTGCCATATTGTGAGGAGCCACTCCTACCTCGGCCATAGCCTTATGCAGGCAATTCAGTACCGCATGGTCGCCACAACCCGGGCACCAGCGTACGTACTGGTCGCTTTTATAATCTTTCGGTTGAAATTTAGTTTCTTCTGTTGTCATCTTTTAAGCCTCCAATATTTTAGTGAATTCCTCAACTAATCTCGCAACGACAAAAGGTTGTCCCTTTACGCGGTTGAAACGGTACGGATTGAATCCCGTCACTTTACCACGCAGGTAGTTGGCAAACTGCCCGTTGTTCTGTTCGGCAACGACCACCTTCTTGTATTTGCTCAGCACTTCAGCCGTGTTCTTAGGCAGCGGACTGATGAACTTGAAGTGAGCCAGAGCAACCTTCTTTCCCTGCTCCTGCATAGTTTCCATTGCTTCGTAGAGGTGTCCGTATGTTCCGCCCCATCCGACGATCAGCAGGTCTGCATCGGGGTCTCCGATCACTTCCAGTTCGGGGATATAATCGGCAATCTTGTCGATCTTGGCCTGGCGGGTGGTAACCATCTTCTGGTGGTTGACGGGGTCTGTCGAGATAGCACTTGTTTCATAGTCTTTTTCAAGACCGCCCAGACGATGGGCAAAGCCCTCGGTTCCCGGAATAGCCCAATAGCGAACCAGGCTTTCCTTGTCGCGGCGATACGCTTTCCATACTTTTTCACTCGCATCGTAGTTGGAGACATAATTCGGTTTGATTTCCGGATATTCAGCCAAGTTCGGCAGCTTCCATGCGGAAGAACCGTTGGCGATGAAGGCATCCGTCAACAGGATGACAGGAGTCATATGTTCGAGGGCCAACTTTCCTGCCCAGTAAGCGGCATCGAAACAGTCTGTCGGAGTCGAAGCAGCAATCACGACAGCCGGACTTTCACCGTTACGTCCGTAAAGCGCCTGCATCAAGTCGGTTTGTTCGCTCTTGGTCGGCATACCCCGTAGAAGGACCACCACGCTGCACATCAATAACAACCAGCGGCAGTTCGGCGATCACGGCCAAACCGATCGCTTCGCTCTTCAACGCCAGACCGGGACCGGATGTGGAAGTCGCAGCCAAGCAACCGGCAAAGCTGGCTCCGATGGAAGTACAGATACCGGCAATTTCATCTTCCGCCTGAACAGTGATGACACCAAGCTCCTTATGCTTTGACAACTCATGCAAGATATCGGTGGCCGGAGTGATCGGGTAGCTTCCGAGGAACAACCGTAAGCCGGCCTTCTCCGCAGCAGCGATCAACCCGTAGGATGTGGCCTTATTACCGTTCACGTCAGTATAAAAACCTGGTGCAGCCTTCTTACTTTCGATGCGGTAAGTGGAGACTGAAGCATGGATATTGTGTCCGTAGTTGTAACCGTCTGTCAGCGCCTTGATATTGGCCTGTGCGATAGCCGGCTTTTTGGCGAACTTGTTCTGCAACATGTGCATCGCTTCATCCAGCGGACGTTCGAACAGCCAACAAACCAACCCCAGTGCGAACATATTCTTACAACGGAGCGCAGACTTGTTATCCAAGCCGAATTCAGCCAGGCCGTCTTTCACCATTGTCGAGATAGGAGCCGCCACGACCTGCACGCCGCCAAGCCCTAATTCCTGGAACGGATCGTCTGTCGTGAATTGCGCCTTGTCCAAGTCACTCTTCTGGAACGAATCCGTATCGATCAAAACGATCGCATTGGGTTTCAGGTTTTTCACATTCACTTTCAGCGCAGCGGGATTCATTGCGACCAGCACGTCCGCCTTATCGCCGGGAGTAAAAATTTTACGGGATCCCAGATGAACCTGGAAACCTGATACACCCACTAAGTGTTCCTTGAGGAGCACGCACTTCTGCCGGATAATCGGGGAATGTAGAGATTTCATTCCCAAAAATAGCCGACAGATTTGGAAAAGATTGTTCCGGTCAGCTGCATACCGTCACCGGAATCGCCCGAAAAACGGATGACAACCTTTTCCAGAGTTGTTACTTTTGTCTGTTCTGCCATAATATACTTATATTAGCTTAATCGCTTGTTGATATTTAAGATCATCGCAAAGTAAAGAATAAACTTTGCGAGTTCAAAACTTTTATGGGTTAAAACGCAGAGAGGTATAGATCGATATTATTCGATGATAAACCGAATCGATTGGAAACGTAGCTGTTAACAGGCTTACCGCAATACATGTAGACTCCGTTTTTTGAATCCCGGGTCGCTCTTGATCATCCCCTGCACGGCACCGGCATCGCCCAGCAGGAAAAGCATCGGGACGAAGATATTGCTCAGTGCCATCGAAGTGGTACGCGCCACACGGTTACTGATGTTCTGCCGGCAATAATGCAGTACGCCGTACTGTTCGAAAACAGCCGGATCGGAAGGACAGAGGCAACAGGTCGTCTCGAAACACCCTCCCTGATTGATCCTGAGGTCAATAACTAATGCACCGCGCTTCATGATACGGATCATATCTTCGGCGATGATATACCGGTGACGCGTATTGATGTAACGCATCGCCCCGATCACCACGTCGGCACTACGGAAAGCGTTTTGCAGCACATTCGGATGGAAAGTGGAAGTGAACAAGCCTTGCCCCAATACCTGCTGGATAGTCCGAAGCTTGTTTATATCGTCGTCGAACACCTTCACGGAAGCCCCCAGTGCCATAGCGGCACGGGTGGCGACAGTCCCGGCATTACCGGCTCCAATGATCACGACCTCGGTCGGTGAAACGCCCGGTATGCCTCCTAACAAGATCCCTTTTCCGCCCTGCGTATTGCTCAACAACTCGGAAGCGATCGTGATAGAGGCTGTTCCTTCTATCTCAGAGATCACATTCAGGACCGGACAGCGCTGTTTGTCATCCGCCAACAGTTCATAGGCGACAGCTGTAATCCGTTTAGCCATCATCAGTTCGAAGGCTTCATGCGAAAAGGTATTAAACTGGACGGTTGAAAACAGCGTAGTACGCGGCTTCATCATCATCACCTCGGCAGTCAGCGGTGGCAGGATTTTCAGGATGATGTCCGCCTGATACACCTCGGCCGGAGTCGCCACAATCTCGGCTCCCGCTTCCGAATAATGGTTATCGGAGTAATTGATCCCCAGGCCTGCCCCGGCTTCCACCAGAACGCGATGCCCACGGTCGGTCAGCATGTCGACCGCTTCGGGAGTCAGAGCCAGACGGCGTTCTCCTTCCACCCGTTCACAGGGTATACCTATCAGTAAGCGATTACTCGCCTTACTGAGTTCTTTTAATAGCTCCTGCGGAATATAAGCCCCCTGCCCTTGTCTATCCATAATTTAATAGTTGAAAGTTGAGAGTTGAGAGTTGAAAGTTTCTCTTCGATATTATTATTATTTACTTGTTCCATTCATATTTTGTTTACTTGTTTTCACAATACTGACCGTCAGTTTAATCAATTCACGGCAGTCTTCTATAATCGATTCGTATTCTTTTTCAGATAAATAATCCGTTTCTTTCAATAACATAATCCAATATTCCGTTTCATTTGCTTCCTTCAAAGCAATATTCACTTTGCTTATAAAATCGGCTTTGGACTGCGCATGCTCAGCTTCTTTCAAAAGAGCGCCAATGGCAGTTCCACTACGCAACATCTGTTTTGACAGAACAAATTCTTTTCTTTCATATAATATCTTATATAGTCTAACGATACGGATCGCAAAACCAAAGGACTTTTCTGCCGTCAAACTCTTCCCCATCACTTTCAACTTTCACCTTTCAACTTTCACCTGTTTAGAATTTCCAGATCATCGGTATCACGAACACCGAGATCAAAAAAGTGATCAGGTTAAGGGGTAAACCGATTTTCACGAAGTCCGTGAACTTATAACTACCGATACCTTGCACGATCAGATTGGTCTGATAACCGATCGGCGTACTGAAACTGGCAGATGCCGCCATACAGATCACCACAAAGAACGGCGTCGGGTCCACACCGAGCTGCGTAGCGACCGACAAGGCAATCGGGAAACTGAGCGCCGCAGCCGCATTGTTCGTAATCAGTTCCGTAAAGATATTGGTGATGATAAAGACTATCGCCAGTAAAGCATACGGTCCCATGCTGCTGGACATACCGATAATATGACGGGCTATCAAAGCGGCGAAACCGGAATTCTCCATCGCCTTGCTGATAGCAAAGGCACAGGCAATCGTAATCAGAATATCCCAGGATATATATTTGGTATACTTTTTCGGAGGGAAAATCTTGGTCCACGCCATGATGATTGTCGTAATGCAGACAAAGAAAAACATATCCAGCCGTATTTCAGGGAACGCCTCTTTCACCACAGGCAACTCCCCTATCGTGGCGCCTACGATCATAAAGATCAGCAAGCCCAATGCCAGCCAGCGTTTCTTGCGGGAAACAGGTTCCGTACCGTCCTTGCCGTTGGCAAGCAAAAGGAAGACGCTGGATTCGCCCCATGTCGGCACGAACGTATCGTCCGCCCAGAGAACCAGCGTATCGCCCTCGTGCAACGTCACCTTATCGAGATCGCGGGTAAACCGCTGTCCCCCGCTCTTCACCTCTTTCACGATCGCACCGTAATGACGGGTAAAATTGAACTCGCCCAATGTCTTGTTGATACCCGGAAAACGGGAGCCTAACACCGCTTCCACCCGGTGCAGGTTACCGGGGTTGCCGTCTTCCTCCTCTTCCTCGTAGCGATCGGTGCGGGAATCGGGCAGCAGCTTGTTGGAGAACACGAAGAGGTAAATGATGCCGGCCAGCGCGATAAAGATCCCCACCCTTCCCAGCTCGAACATTGTAAACCCTTCATATCCGGCATCGAGGATCATGCCATGTACGACCAGGTTGGTCGATGTCCCGATCAGAGTACAGATGCCGCCTAAAATGGTCACATACGAAAGAGGGATCAGGAATTTCGTCGCCGGCAGCTTGACCGACTCCGCCCAACGCTTGATGATAGGAGCGAAAATAACGACAACAGGCGTGTTGTTGAGAAAAGCGGATACAAAAGCGACAGGCGGAAGCATACGCAACTGCGCCTTGAAAACGGTTGTCTTCCCCTCCGGCAACAACTTCTTTATAAGTTGTCCCAATGCTCCGCTCTGGCGAATACCCTCGCTTACCAGAAAAAGCATTCCGACAGTTATCATCCCTTTATTGCTAAAACCTTCGAGCATTTCTTTCGGCGTCAATATTCCAACACAGAGGAACAGCACCACAACCGTGAGTAACACCATTCCGGGCCTCAGCCCATCCCATATCAACGCCCCGATCATGCCGACCAATGCCAGCAATACAAATATTATTTCAAAGTTCATCCTTTCAATTGACAATTGACAATTGACAATCGACAATTAAGAACAGAGACCATTAATTATCAATTGTCAATTATCTGTTAGGGTTGCAAATGTAATAAGAATATTAAATCTAATCTTACTACGATAACCAATTTTAGGGATAATCTTGCTTACAGACCAAAAGTTTCAGCAAACGGAACAAACCGCCCGTCAGAGCGGTTTGACGATGAACCACGGATTATGAAGGTCTTCCTTATTGTACTTTAAAGGTGTTTTGCCATCGATATGATAAACTTCGCATCCGGCCGCCCGTGCAATCGCATGTCCGGCGGCGGTATCCCACTCCATCGTCGGTGCGAAACGGGGATAAACATCGGCCGTTCCTTCCGCCACCAGGCAGATCTTCAAGCTGCTGCCGCTACTGATCAGGGTAACCGGCTGTCCCTGCTTGCGCAGGTTCTCGATAAAGGCCGTCGTTTCTTCCGTCTGGTGCGAACGCGAGGCGACCACCACGACTCCCTGGTGTCCCATCGGCATAGGCAGGCGTATGGCTTTCGTTTTTATCTCGTCCATCGAAGGCTGATATCCGTAGTCTATCTCCGCCAGCTTGAACGCTCCCAACGAGTCAGCCGCGAAATACAGCTCTTTCCGCACGGGCACGTAGATCACGCCCAATACCGGAACTCCTTCCTTCACAAGGGCGATATTAACCGTAAATTCGCCGTTTTTCTTGATAAACTCCTTCGTCCCGTCCAACGGATCGACGATCCAGAGCATGTCCCAGCCTGAACGTTCGGCAAAAGGCTTCTCTTTTCCTTCTTCGCTCAACACGGGGAAAGGCGTCACGGACAGGGCCATCGAGATAATCGCATGGGCCTTCTTGTCGGCTTTTGTCAACGGGGAGTTATCGGCTTTACGTTCGATGCCGAAATCGGATTCCGGATCGGTATAAATATCCATGATCGCTTTGCCTGCATCGAGGGCGGCGCGAATAGCTATATACAGGTAATTTGCATAATTATTCATCATCACTTATTCTTTTAGTTGTGTTAATATACAAATATAATCAATTTCCTCGAATAATCCGAATTTTTAAGCCCTCATTTTTCACTCGATGTCCAAAACATATATGTTTTGAATTCAAATCACCGGTGTTTCGTTTTTCAAATCACCGGTGTTTTGAAATCGAACCGGTTGTTTTCGACGATGGATCGGCCGACGGCATAGCCTTCGTCATACAAGGCGGACAGCTTCTTGCGGTCGTTGGTGGTGCGGCCGACTTCCATTTTCTTTTGCGGACGGATGACGATCGCGTCTCCTTTCGCTTCCAGCTCGTCGATATAATCCAGCACTTCGTTATAGTTGCGGTAGCGCAACTTCAACTGCTTGCGGATAGCGGGATACCGGCGGTAGATGAAGCCGGGCAGCCAGAAGTCCTTCTCTTCCTTACGGTAGCCTTTGTTGCGGGTCAGGATAATCACGTTCTTGCGGAAACCGTCGTCGATGGCGTGCCGGATCGGGATGGCATCGCAGACACCGCCGTCGACCATCGGGACACCGTCGACATACGCCACCGGACAAAGCACCGGAAGCGTACAGGAGGCACAACAGATATCGACCAGGCGGTCTGCATCCTGCTTCTCCTCGAAATATTCGGCTTTACCCGTCAGGCAATTGCTGGTGATCATGACGAAGCGGTTCGGCGACTTGAAATACGTCTCGTAGTCGAGCGGATAATATTTTTCCGGATAAATATAAAAAAGGTATTTCATGTCGATATATCCCCGCCCCCGGAGGAAATGCCTGAAACCGATATAATCATATTTTTCCAGCAGGTCGATATTGCTGAAACGGGAACGCCCGCGCTGCCGGGAGGCATACGAAATACCGTTGCTCGCCCCGGCGGACACACCGATCGTATAAGGGAACCAAATGTCATGGTCCATAAAGCAGTCCAGCACTCCGACGGTGAAGATGGCACGCATCCCTCCTCCTTCAAGCACCAGACCTGTGCGACTGTCTATATCCATATCTGTTTACCATAAAAATAATAGCCATTGCCTGGCTCACACCGGACAATGGCTACAAAAATATAATAAATCAGCGATATAAACATCGTCTTTTTACAGAATAACTTCGTTCACCAAAGGACGGTGGCAGCGGAAGTCTTCGATATTCTGAAGGGTGGTCTCTGCAATGTTATGCAGGGCCTCTTTCGTGAAAAAAGCCTGATGCGAAGTAACGATCACATTATTAAAAGAAAGCAGACGGGCCAATACATCATCGTCGATAATTTTATCAGACTTGTCTTCATAGAAGTATTCGCCCTCCTCCTCGTACACGTCCAGACCGGCCGCCGCGATCTTCTTTTCCTTCAGGCCTTCGATCAGGTCATTGGTGTTGATCAGTTGGCCCCGGCCTGTATTGATGATCATTACGCCTTCCTTCATCTTGTCGATGGAGTCTTTGTCGATCATATATTTTGTCTGGTCGGTCAGCGGACAATGCAAGGAGATGATGTCCGACTCGCGATACAGTTCGTCTAACGAAACATAAGAAATACCTTCTTCTCCGGCAAACTTCATGTCCGGGTAAAGGTCATAAGCCAGAATGCGCATTCCGAACCCTTTCAACAGGCGGATCAGGATCTTGGCAATCTTTCCCGTGCCGATAATACCGATCGTCTTGCCGTGCATATCGAACCCCATCAGGCCGTTCAGCGAGAAATTACCGTCTCGCGTACGCCAGTAGGCACGGTGTATCTTACGGTTCAGCGACAGCATCAGGGCAAGCGAATATTCGGCTACGGCGTAAGGCGAATAGGCCGGTACGCGAACGACCGGCAGCTTTCCTTTGGCCGCTTTCAGATCCACATTATTAAAACCGGCACAACGAAGCGCCAACAGTTTCACACCATTGGCAACCAAAGCGTCTATTACGGCGGCATCAGCCGTGTCATTCACGAAAATACATACTGCGTCTACCCCTTGGGTTAAGACGACATTATTGATATTCAAATGTCCTTTATAGTAACGAATATCGAACTCATACCGCTCATTGATCTTATCGAAAGAAGCGATGTCGTAGGGTTTAGCACCAAAAAACGCAATCTTATACGCCATATAACTTTAATTTTTTAATATAACTAAATTAAGCCCTTGATTGTTTATCGAAAAAGAAATCCATTCGTTTAATTATAGTACTTTTGTCCGCTGGGTAACAATATAGATGAGCATGAATCAATCCCATAAAAGATCTTTTATAGCAGTTCTTATTTTTATTGGCTTTCTCTTGTTTATGGCATTTTGGGGCATCGACCTGATCTTAGGGGCGTATGCGGGTACATGAAATTGAGTAAACTTGCCGAAAGGCATCATCTTGACATACGCTATGATAAGATCCGGTTGATGGGGCTGAGTACCGTACGTATGGAGGATTGACCGTTATCCCGATTGATGCTGATACGTTGATACATGCGGACAGGCTTCAAGCGAAACTGGAGCTTGGCAGATTATTGCTACTTACCCCTTCCATAGAGAGTGTACAAGCGGATAATTTGGCATATTCATTTTATTAAGAAGGGAGAGAGAGCTAATTTGATTTCCTTTATAAACCATCGAATCACCCAGGTGAGCCAGAGGAAACAGCTGTAGATGATAAGGAACGGGATTACGCGCGCAAGGCTGAACGCTCCCTTAGTCTCCTTTTCAATTTATTGCCCGGAAATGCCTTGGTACATGATTTATGTGTTTCTTATAGTAATAAAGGAGATGAACTAATACTAGAGATACCCGAACTCAATCTTACTAACAATCAATTCTCTACGCATATAAACAGCACGGAGAACGGAGTTCGTAGCGAATGGATTTGCGAAGGCTCTCTCTCTGATAAGGAGCGACTCGTGAAAGCCCGTCTCTACGCCGACGAGCATACGAAGATTCCTCTTCCTTTTCTGGAATATCGTTGGGGGGGCATCGGTACGTTTCGACACCTTGGCCTTCGAGCTTAAGGGACCTAAAATAGAAGAAGACATACAATCCTTACTCGGAAGCGCCTATGTGAGCGGGCTTACCATCCACCAAGAGCGTATATCTCCGGACACGGTCTTACTGGATAAAGGCTCTATACACTTCCGGACAAACATCGGTAAGAACTATATCGAATTAGATAGCGTCAGTGATATCCGGTTTAATCATCTGGATTTCCATCCTTATCTGAAGATCGTTAAAGATACCAGTTGGCAAATCACGGCCTCTGTGAATAAAGGGGATTTCCCTGCGGATCAACTGTTCTCCTCCCTGCCTAAAGGCTTATTCTACAATCTGGAAGGCCTGAGAACAGAAGGTACCCTCTCCTATCATTTTCGATTGGATCTGGATTTCGGACAGGTAGACAGCTTGATCTTGGAATCTACTTTGAAAGCGAAGGGCTTCCAGATCCTTGCCTATGGGAATACGGATTTGCGGAAGATGAATGAGCCATTTGAATATACGGTCTATGAGCAAGGCGAGCCGGTACGCTCTTTCGAGATCGGTCCGGCGAATCCCTCTTTCCGCCCGTTCAACGCCGTATCCCGTTATCTTCCTTTAGCGATCATGCAGAGTGAGGATGCCGGCTTCTTTTATCACAACGGTTTTATTCCAAGCGCTATCCGGGAATCGTTGATACAGGATATCAAGGAACGACGTTTCGCCCGTGGCGGCAGTACGCTCAGCATGCAATTGGTGAAGAATGTATTCTTGAGCCGTAACAAGACGATCGCCCGCAAGCTGGAGGAAATGTTAATCGTATGGCTGATCGAGAGCGATCATCTGACCTCTAAAGAGCGGATGTTTGAGGTTTATCTGAACATCGCCGAATGGGGCCCCATGATTTATGGAGCCGCCGAGGCCTCACGTTATTATTTCGCGAAGGAACCTTCCCAGTTAAACCTTGCCGAGTGTATTTTTATGGCCAGCATTATCCCCAAGCCCAAACAGGTCCGCTATTGCTTCGACGGGTTGCGGTTGAAGCCGTATTATGAGGATTTTTACAGGGTAATACTGGATCGCTTGGTAGATCGCGGACTTATTCTTCGGAAGAGGCGGTAGGGGTAACGCCGGAGTCTGTCGAAATAACAGGTCGGCTCAAAGAATACCTGACGGCTACCCAAAGTCGATCTCCACGCTCGTCCCAATTCCTAGATCAGAAGTAATATTCACCTTCGCCCCATAGGTGCTCAATATGCGTAGCGAGAGGCTTAGCCCGACACCATGCCCGGCGTATTCCCGGGTATTGCTCGCCCGGTAAAAAGGGCTGGAAGATTCGTTTCAACTCCTCGGGAGGAATGCCGATACCTCGGTCGGATATGGTCAAGACACTGCCTCGAAGCCGCATCTCTACCGGTTTATCGTCCGAATACTTACAGGCGTTGCTCAAGATATTCTTGATCGCTATCTTCAATAAATAGGGATTGGCACGGATCATATAAGAGAAATTATCCGGGGAGAACGAGATCCGGGCCGAGGAGAACTGCATCAAGAAGTCCGCTAGGAAGATCGTCTCCATCGCGCTTTTCTGGATCTCCTTATCCCCGTGCGACAGGAACAGCAGGTGTTTGATCAATTGTATGATACGGCTCGTCTCCGTGGCGATACGTCTTAATGCCGCTTGGTATTCCTCCGGGGAGCGCTCTTTCAGCAGGCTGATCTCGCATTCGCCTTGAATGGCTGTCAGTGGATTGTTCAACTCATGCGAGGCGTTGCTGATAAACGCTTTCTCACTTTGGTAAGCAGCGTCGATCCGGTCTACCATCCGGGTCGCGTATAGTCTGCCGACAAAATAGATCAATACCGAGCTAACCAATATCAATCCCAGCAACAGCCAGCCGATCCGATGCTGGATATCCATCCCATACTGATTCCCGGAAAGGACAATCACGATGAAATTCCCCTCGTTGTCGGGATAATACAAAGCCGCTCCCATTTGCGTATCGTGCTTGAAGTGAACGATATCCTCTTGGTATAGAGATCTCACCTGCGTGGCGTCCAGATAACGGGACAGCACTTGCCGGGTCTCCAAGCTATCGGCGTTCAGCAATATCTCGGTAGCGACGGGAAGGGTTTCCTCGTAACGCTGTTGGATACGGGCATAGCTCTCGTCGTCGGTCTCGTCCTTCTCCCAATGCTTCTGTGCCGTGGCATAGGCTTTTTCCGTCAGGTAAGAATAGTACAGGCGAGAGATATAGCTCGTGGAAACCCAATAGAAGACAAGCGTCACGACGGCTATCACGCCTATGGTAATGGCCGAGTAAAAGAGAGCGATCTTGTTTCCTGTCTTCATGCTTCCATCATATAGCCCACTCCCACTACGGTGCGGATCAGTTTGCGGTCGAAATCCTTGTCGATCTTGCTACGCAGGTAATTGACATAGACATCCACCACATTCGTATTCGTATCGAAGTTCTTGTCCCAGACATTTTTCAGCAAGGTCAGCCGGCTCTGTGCCGTCCCCCGGTTCCGGATCAGATATTCGAGCAGGCGGTACTCCTTTACGGTCAGGTCGATCACTACCTTGCCACGGATCGCCCGGTGGCTGGACGGATCGAGTGTCAGGTCTCCACAACTCAGAAGCGGTACGGCAGGTTCCGCCCCCGTACGCCGTAAAAGGGCTTTGATACGGGCTTCCAGTTCCTGGAAACTGAAAGGTTTCACCAGATAGTCGTCGGCACCGGCATCCAGTCCGTTCACGATATCGTCCGTCGTCCCTAAGGCGGTCAGCATGATAACGGGCGACTGGTAGCCATACGTCTGGCGATACTGTTTACAGAGTTGCAGACCGTTCATCTTCGGCATGATGATGTCGAGTATCAACAATTGGAAATCCTCCTGCTGAACCAACTCCCAGCCGGCCTGCCCGTCATTGGCCACGCGGACTTCATGACCAAACTCCTGCAAGCCCCGCTCGATGAAAGAGGCGATGTTTATTTCATCTTCTACTAATAATATCTTTGCCATTACATGTTTTTGTGTATCGGACTACAAATATAGGATAAAAATCATCAGATCATTTGTTCTTTCCGATCCTGTAAGGCGGCCTCACCCGAAGATGATCCACTTCCAAAAAAGGAATCTTGGGATAGAGAAGGTCGAGGAGGCTAAGATCTATCTTGCCCGGAACAACCTCGATACGGACACGGGCAAGACCTTTCTTCTTAAAATCCAGAAGTTCGGCCGCACCGGCAGAGACATCGATGATACGTCCTTTGCGGAAAGGACCGCGATCGGTGACACAGACGATCACCCGCTTCATATTGGACAGGTTGGTGACACGCAGGAAAGTGCCGAAAGGATATGTGCGGTGGGCAGCAACCAGCTCATCCGCATCATGGACCCGCCCGCTGGCGGCCTTACGGCCGTGGAAACGGTTGTGGTAATAAGAAGCAAGCCCTTCCTCCTGGCCCCACACATCCCCCGTGCCCGCGAAAGCGACCAACAGAAGGATGATATGTACCAGGCGGAAGGGCATACACGTTATCGTTTTACTTTACAATAACGCAAGGCTCTTGATTTTATTGTAGCAGCTCGATTTTATTGTAACAACTCACCCTTATATTCTCCGGTGAGCGTGTTCAGGAACGCCACGAGGCTCTTGGTATCCGCGTCCGAAAATGTTCTTACCGATCTGGAACTGGTGCATGATGCGGATGGCATCTTCGATCGTCGCGATCGAACCGTCGTGCATATACGGCGGGGTAAGCATCACGTTACGCAGAGTCGGCGTCTTGAAACGATGGCGATCCTGTTCGTTCTTCGTGACGGAATAACGTCCGTTGTCACCATCCGTCAGCCCCGTGCCGCGATAATCGAAATAATTATCCTTGATACCCATGTATTCGAAAGACTGTCCACCCAGGTTCACCCCCGTATGGCAAGTAGCGCATTTATTCTCCTTAAACAATTCGTAGCCTGCGACCTCCTCGGCAGTCAGAGCCGTCTTGTCACCCATCAGATACTTGTCGAAGCGGCTCGGCGTGAGCAACGTCTTTTCAAACTCGGCGATAGCATCGGTAATCGTAGACTGGTTGAAACCTTCCGGATACACTTCGAGGAAACGTTTGCTCAACTCCTTGTCTTCCGCCAGCTTGGCCGATATCTCGTCAAACGAGTGGCTGCCCATTTCAACCGGGTTCAAAGGAGGCCCGGCAGCCTGTTCCTTCAGGTCGGCAGCACGTCCGTCCCAAAACTGCAGGATATTCAAAGCCGAGTTATACACAGTCGGAGCATTCACGCCGCCGAACTGTCCGTCTATCCCCTCGGAATATTGTTTGCGGTCCACACCGGCAGTAGCCAACCCGTGGCAGGTAGCACACGAGATCGTGTTATCGCCGGAAAGACGGGTGTCATGATAAAGATCGAACCCCAACGCTACCTTGGCCGAATCGGTCGGAATGGAAGCCATCAACGGTTGCACAGGCTCATTGGCAAATTCTTCGGCGACGGTAGGTGTCGAATAGTTCTTCTTACGGACATCCTTCGCCCAGGAAAGCAAGACCGCCTTTTCGTCGCTATCGAGGTTTGTCCCCCAGTGCATCGGCATGTGCGAATACTTGGCGGGAGGCATGGAACCTGAGAGAGCGGCATCTTCCACCTTGGCCAGGTCGGCTTCGGAAACGAGTTTGCCATTGTCGAGCGCCTCCAGCATCGCCGTCAGATCCAGATAACGCGTACCTTCCCGCATATCCGCCTTGACAGTCGGACCGATCAGAGGAAGATTACCGTAGAAAGGAGTCGCCGCCGTAGCCGAGTGACACTGCATGCATCCGTTCTCACGAAGGATGGAAGCAACCTGTTTTGCCTGATTGTCCGCATACTTCTTGTATTCGGAGGAACCACACGAAGGCAGAACCAGAGCCAATGAAAGCAGCCCTAAAGGTAATGCCGTCCTCTTACAAAGAATAGTGTT
>ENA-OPZZ01000959-OPZZ01000959.1-human-gut-metagenome-genome-assembly--contig:-NODE-959-length-20034-cov-5.348320_pt1 | contig 20034 bp, 19 predicted proteins | sample MGYA00242487_ERZ504511 | MGnify/ENA primary metagenome ERZ504511 (study PRJEB26092, sample SAMD00036241) | human gut metagenome | host: Homo sapiens | study: EMG produced TPA metagenomics assembly of... | reverse complement strand
GTAGGGGGAGCCGGAAGGCTTCCCCCGTTTTATAACTGAAAGGGAGAAGGGTGGACGATGAGTAAAGCGAGAAAAAGGAAAACATTTTTTGTGGCAATGGCTTTCATACTCCCGTTTTTTATCTTGTATACGGTATTTACCATATGGCCGGTAATACAGGGTTTTTATGTGAGTCTGCATAAATGGGGATTGATGGGTAAGCTGAAATATGTGGGATTTGATAATTATACGAAGTTTTTGCGGGACAAAAATTTTTGGGGAGCGTTAAAAAACACGGCCTTTTTTACATTGATTACGACTCCGATGCTGGTGATTACCGCACTTGTACTGGCGTTGCTGGCTAACAGAGCAACAAAAATGAAAAAATCACTGCGTGTGATCTTTTATCTTCCAAGTGTGTTATCAGTATCGATTGCATCTCTGATTGCAAAGTATACGTTCACACCATATACCGGTCTGATCAATGGTACATTGCATGCGCTTGGAATTTTACCAAAGTCAAAAGAGCTGCAGTGGCTGCAGGATCCCAATCTGGTATGGATCACGATTTCTGTTATGACAGTATGGTGGACTATTGGCTTTAGCATGTTGTTGTATTTATCTGCATTGCAGGATATTTCACCGGACGTTTATGAAGCAGCTTCTATTGATGGAGCGTCCAGCACGCAACAGCTGTTTCGCATTGTTCTTCCACTGTTGAAACCGACGACCTGGCTGGTATTTCTGCTTCAGATGATCGCATGTTTTAAAGTATTCGGTCAGATTTATATGATTACAGGCGGAGGTCCGGCTTCTGCAACACGACCACTGATTCAGTACATATATGAAAATGCATTTGGAAAAAGCAACATGGGATATGCAGCGGCTATGTCCTATGTATTGTTTGGAATTTTGCTGATTCTGTCACTTGCTCAGCAAATTCTTCAGAGAAAGGGGGAGGAATAACATGAAAAAGACCAAGAAGCCCGGCTATTGGGTGTTGAATGTGGTATCTGTTTTTCTGGCAATCCTTTTCCTGGGGCCGATTGTATGGGCACTGGCAGTATCCTTCCAACATGAAGGAAAACAGATCAAATCGGTAATCGATTGGTTTACACCGCCATATACGCTTGGAAACTATCCGAAGATAATTTTTAATTCCCAGGTACCTACCTGGTTAATAAACAGTTTGGTCATTGCTGTTGTATGCACGTTGTTAACGGTTATTGTTTCTGCCATGGCTGCATATGCAATTGCAAAGATGAATTTTAAAGGAAGTAAATTATTGTTTATTTATTTCCTTATTGGATTGATGGTTCCTGGCGAAGCAACAATTGTTCCATTGTTTATAACTGTAAATGGCATGAATCTGATCGATACTTATGCTGGCTTGATTTTACCATCGATCGCCGGTTCTATGAATATGATCATTATGGTTACATTCTTTAAGGGTCTGCCCAATGAACTGTTAGAAGCAGTACGTATCGATGGTGGTGGAGAACTTACGCTGTTTTTTAGAATTGTGCTTCCGTTATCCAAGACAATTATTGCAACCGTATGTATCTTCTCTTTTGTGGGAAGTTGGAACAACTATCTGTGGCCGTTGCTTTGTGCTATGAGCAGTGAACTGTTTACTCTCCCTGTTGGTATTCCAACTTTTGCCGGAACTTATACCGTGGATTATGTACAGCCGCTGACGGCAAGTATGGTGGCATCGATTCCTATGATCGTTATTTATATTATTTTTGAAAAACAGATTGTGGCGGGAATTACTTCCGGTGCTGTTAAAGGGTGACGATGAATACGAGAAAAAGAGAGATTGATATCCAGAAAGGGATGCTGACTGTGGCGATGATCCTCTGCCATTGTATCCAGTTTTTTGGAAAAGAAGAGTATGGACTGCAGAAAATACTGGTCAATCTGATCAATATATCAACATTTTCCGGATTTATGTTTTGCTTTGGATATACCAATCAGGTGGCGTATTATGAGAAAACATGGAAAAGCAGTTGTATAAAGATGTTGAAAAATGTATTCCGTATTCTGCTTGCATTCTACATTTCGGGCATTGCGTATGTAGCATTGGTGGAAGGTAAGATATTCCGTTGGAAATTTATTACAGAAGTGTTGCTTCTGAAAAAATATCCGGGGTGGTCAGAATTCTTGGCATCCTTTGCAGCGGTATTATTGGTTGGGATTCTTATTTTTCCGATCATGAGGCGAATGAACACGAAAATGTTTGTGGGGGTGGCTTGTATAAGCTGTATTGCGTGTTATTTGCCGTATGACAGGATTCATAACTCCTGGCTTGCACTGCTGATCGGATCCTGTGATTATATTACATTTCCGGTATTGCAATACGGGGTATTCTTTGCGGCAGGTGTTTTGTTCTGTAAGAAAAAAATAAAGTGGAATGTATGGATTCTTCTTGGGACAGTGCTGGCTGGGATTCCATGTATAGTCGCTATTATAAAGACCGGTATGCTGCCGGAACGCTTCCCACCATCTTTGTGGTTTGTCGGTGGAGGTTGTGCACTGGTGTATGGATATTATATATTGTCTTTGGGGATTGAAAGAAAAAGAAATCTGTTAATAATAGAAAAAATTGCCTGCTATCTGGAAAAAGTAGGAAAAGCTTCGTTATATTATCTTCTTTTGAGTAATCTGCTGATATTTGCTTTGGCAAGTTCTGCTTTTAGTTTTCGAAGTGAAATGTATGCGTATACATTTTTCTTAGTGACCGTATTACTTGTGGGTTACTTCAATACTATTAATAATGTAAAAATGGAGGAAAGTAAAAATGAAATGCTACATCAAAGATTATCCAAGACCACAGTTTGTAAGAGTTGAATGGGAAAACCTGAATGGGGAATGGGATTTCGGTTTTGACGATAAAAATGTGGGTGAAAAAGAAAAATGGAACCAGGAATTTAAAGGAGACAAAAAAATCAATGTTCCATTTACTTACGAGACCAAATTAAGCGGTATTGAGGATGAAACGCGCCATGATTTTGTCTGGTATCACAGAATTATTACAGTAGATGGCACAAAACTGGAAAAGAACCGTTATATCCTGCATTTTGAAGGCAGTGATTTTATTACAAAAGTATGGGTAAATGGTGCCTATGCGGGAGATCACAGAGGAGGTTATGCAAGAGCCTCTTTTGATGTTACAGAACTGGTGCATGATGGAGAAAATGAGTTGACTGTCAAAGTGGAAGATTCTTATGATCCGCAGCAGCCAAGAGGAAAACAGCGCTGGATCAAAGAGAATTTTGGCTGCTGGTATATTCAGACTACCGGTATCTGGAAGACTGTATGGAGCGAGTATGTACCGAAGATCGGCCTTGCATCTGTCAAGATGACACCGGATCTGCAGAATGCGGCATTAAAACTGGAATATGAAGTAGATGCAGCGGAGGAAGTTCTGGGTGAAAATCTGATTGTCACCGCATCTGTAAGCTTCAAAGGTGTTCCGGTTGCAAAACAGTCTGTAATGGCAAACCAGAAACATGTGGGAACAACAATGAACGTATCCTATTATGGAAGTATTGGACTGGAATGGGGCGTTTGCACTTGGACACCGTCCCAGCCGGATCTGTATGATATTGATTTTACAGTTATATATAAAGGAGAAGCTGTGGATGAGATTGGTTCTTATTTTGCTATGCGTGAGATCCGCATTGACGGACCAAACATCCTGTTAAATGGTCATCCGTTGTACCAGAGACTGATCCTGGAACAGGGATACTGGAGAGATTCGCATCTGACTGCGCCAAGTGAAGAAGCACTGATCGAGGATATCGATAAGATCCATGCACTGGGATACAATGGTCTTCGTAAACATCAGAAAATTGAGGATGAAAGATTCTTATACTGGTGTGATGTGAAAGGAATGTTGGTATGGAGTGAGATGGCAGCTGCTTATCAGTATTCGGATTATGCAGTAGAAGAATTTGCCAAAGAATGGATGGAGATCGTTCGTCAGAACTACAATCATCCATGTATCATTACCTGGACACCGATCAATGAATCCTGGGGTGTAAGCCAGGTGGAAACCAGAAGAGTAGAGCAGCACTTTACAGAAGCAGTTTACCATTTGACGAAGAGCTTCGATATGATGCGGCCTGTTATTGTCAATGATGGATGGGAACATACTATTTCAGATATCATCACACTTCATGATTATGAAGAAGTGGGAGATACCTTGTACAAACGTTATACCGAATACAAAGATCAGATCATGACTACAGAAGTATATCACAGCAGTGGAAAATCGGCCTTTGCAAACGGATATGAGTATAAAGGACAGCCAATGATCATCAGTGAATACGGCGGAATTGCGTTCAATAACGATGATTCAGGATGGGGATATGGAAATAAGGTAAATACCAAAGAAGATTTCATCAGACGTTTTGATGATATCACAACAGCAGTGAAGAAGATTCCATATTGCTGCGGCTTCTGCTATACGCAGGTCAGCGATGTACAGCAGGAGATCAATGGCCTGATGGATATTGACCGGAACTTCAAAGTGGAACCGGAAGTGATCAAAGAAATCAATGAACGTCAGATTGGATATTGGAGATCGTTTATGTAAATTCAGGTAAGAAGTAGAAAAATATATTGTAAGACGGACATGCCAGCCTCCGAATCAGGAGGCTGGTTTTTTATGGGATTACATTTAAGCAAGATAATAAAAGAATATAGAAAATAAACACAGCAATCTGATGACATTTATGCTGATACGAAACCGAAAGGATTCGTGATACGATCCACCAATCTATAGATATTCTAAATAAATCCCCCAAAGAAATTGATAAAAATTTGCAAAAACACTTGTTAAAATCTTATCAATGCGTTATAATATATCCAAATGAAATCGAGCTGATACTTATCTTAGCGGAGGGAGAAGTGTGAACTCTTATATTTTTATGAGAAAATCCAAAAAAGCTAATTGATAGAAAGCGAAGATTTCATATTTTTTTGCCACAATTGTTAAAAAATAGACAAATAGAAAGGAAGAAGGAGACACTATGAGCAGCAAAATTACAGTTATAGGAGCCGGAAGTGTTGGTTCCACAATTGCGTATACCTTATCTAATCAGAATGTTGCATCAGAGATTGTCCTGATCGACATTAACAAAGAAAAAGTAGAAGGCGAAGTCATGGATATCGCACAGGGAACCTGCTTCAGAGACCCGATCTCCATCATTGCCGGTGAATACGAAGATGCGAAAGACTCTGACATCGTAATTATCACCTCCGGTATCGCACGTAAACCTGGTCAGACAAGAATCGAACTGACACAGACCAATGTAAATATCCTGAAATCTATCACACCGGAGATTGTAAAAGTGGCTCCGCATGCTTTATATATCATTGTAAGTAATCCTGTAGATATCATGACCTATGTATTTACCAAGATTTCCGGACTTCCGGAAAATCAGATCATCGGATCCGGAACTATTCTGGATTCTGCTCGTCTTCGTTGCGGACTTTCCGAACATCTCAATGTAGCACAGAACAACATTCATGCCTATGTATTTGGTGAGCATGGAGACACATCCTTTATTCCGTGGACCGGCGCATATGTATCCGGTGTAAGCCTGGATGAATATTACGATATTGCAAAGAGCATGGGAAAAGAAGTAAAAGAAGTGGACAAAGATGCGATGCTCGAATACGTACAGAAATCTGGCGGACAGATTATCAAAAGAAAAGGAGCTACTTTCTACGCAGTATCTGCTTCCGTATGCAAACTCTGCTCTATCCTGTCAGCTTCTTCTGATTCCATCACAACTGTATCTTCCATGATGCATGGAGAATACGGAATTGACGATGTATGCTTAAGCACACTGACACTGGTTGGACCAAACGGTATTCAGGGTAAAGTGCCGATGCGTATGAACAAAAAAGAGATCGAACAGTTACATAAGAGTGCCGATGCGCTGAAAGCAGTCATCGCACAGATCGATCTGGATTAAGCAGACAGTAACGAATGTCTGTTGGCTGCAACCGGTGACCGACAGGCAGGAAACTTACATAAAGAAAGGATACAGGAACTATGAAGTACAGTTATTTTCCGGGTTGTACCCTGAGAACAAAAGCAAGAGATCTGGATGCATATGCCAGAGTATCTGCAAGGGCACTGGGATTTGAACTGGAAGAAATCGACAACTGGCAGTGCTGCGGTGGTGTATATCCACTTGGTTCTGATGAGATTGCCACAAAACTTTCTTCCGTCCGTGCTCTGAATGAGGCCAAAGAAAAAGGTCAGGATCTGGTAACTCTTTGTTCTGCCTGTCATCACGTAATCAAACGTGTCAATGATGATATGAAGAATGTAGAAGATATCCGTACCAGAGCAAACAACTACATGAAACTGGCAGAGCCATATGAAGGCGAGACTGAAGTGCTCCATTTTCTGGAAGTGCTCCGTGACCGTATCGGGTTTGATGAATTAAAGAAAAAAGTAGTGAATCCGTTAACCGGAAAGAAAATCGGCGCTTACTATGGCTGCCTGCTTCTTCGTCCGGGCAAGATCATGGCATTTGATAATCCGGAGAATCCAACCATTATCGAAGATTTTATCCGTGCCATCGGTGCTGAACCGGTTGTGTATCCATACCGGAACGAATGCTGCGGAGGATACATTTCTCTGAAAGAAAAAGACATGTCCAAAAACATGTGCAACAATATCATGGACAGCGCAGCAGGATTTGGTGCAGAGATGCTGATCACCGCCTGTCCACTGTGTCTGTACAACCTGAACAAGAGCGGAAACGGCAAACTGCCGGTTCACTACTTCACAGAACTTCTGGCAGAAGCTCTCGGAGTAAAAGAGGAAGCTCTGCAGACACTGACATCCGACAAGGAGGTGGCTGAATAATGAGTACCGAGAAAAAACAGGCAGAGCTGATCAAAGAGATCAGTGGTGTAAATCCCCTGAAATGCATGAAATGCGGTAAATGTTCTGCTTCCTGCCCGTCTTTTAACGAGATGGATATCAAACCACATCAGTTCGTATCTTATGTAGCCAATGAGAATATTGAAGAACTGGTGAATTCTAAATCACTGTGGAAATGTCTCTCCTGCTTTGCCTGTGTAGAGCGTTGTCCTAGAGATGTAAAACCGGGTAAACTGATCGACGCAGCAAGACAGCTGGTAGTCCGCCAGAAAGGTCAGAATTATCTGACACCGGATGAGATTCCGGAATTACTGGATCCGGAACTGCCGCAGCAGTTGTTAGTCAGTGCATTCAGAAGATATAGGAGGTAACCCTGGTGCAGAGAATAGGAGTATTTGTCTGTCATTGCGGAAGTAATATCGCAGCAACGGTAGACGTGAAAAAAGTAGCAGAGATGGCTCTTATGGAGCCGGGTGTTGTTCATGCGGAAGATTATCAGTATATGTGTTCCGAAGCAGGACAGGCCCTGATCGCCAAAGCGATCGAAGAAAAACAGCTGACAGGACTGGTAATCTGTTCCTGTTCCCCACGTATGCATGAGGCAACATTCCGGAAGGCAGCTGAAAGAGCCGGACTGAACCCATACATGGTAGAGATTGCCAACATCCGTGAGCATTGTTCCTGGATCCATAAAGATATGGAAGAGGCAACTAAAAAAGCTGTGATTCTGATGAGAGCAGCAGTAGCAAAAGTAAACCTGAACACACCACTGCAGCCGGGCGAAAGCCTTGTAACAAAACGTGCACTGGTTATCGGTGGCGGTATCGCAGGTATCCAGACAGCTCTGGATATTGCAGATGCAGGTTATGAAGTAGATATCGTTGAGAAAGAGCCAAGTATCGGCGGAAGAATGTCCCAGCTGGACAAAACCTTCCCGACACTGGACTGTTCTGCATGTATCCTGACACCAAAGATGGTGGAAGCAGCAGCTCACGAAAAAATTCATATTTATACATACAGTGAAGTAGAAAAAGTATCCGGTTTCGTAGGCGACTTTACCGTAGATATCCGTAAAAAAGCAAGAAGCGTTGATATGGACAAATGTACCGGATGTGGCGTATGTCAGGAAAAATGTCCATCCAAGAAAGCACCAAGCGAATTCAACCGTGGTCTGAATAACAGAAGTGCGATCTACACACCATTTGCTCAGGCAATCCCGAACGTACCGGTTATCGACCGTGAACATTGTATCAAGTTCAAAACCGGAAAATGTGGTGTATGTTCCAAAGTATGTCAGGCAGGTGCCATCGACTACGATCAGAAAGACGAGATCGTAACAGAGAAATACGGTGCAATCGTAGTTGCTACCGGATTTGATATCATCAAACTGGATAATTACGACGAATATGCATACAGCCAGAGTAAGGATGTTATCACATCTCTGGAGCTGGAACGTATCATGAATGCGGCAGGTCCTACAAGCGGACATCTGGAACGTCTTTCTGACGGAAAAGCTCCGAAGGAAATCGTGTTCATCCAGTGTGTGGGAAGCCGTTGCTCTGACGACAGAGGAAAGAGCTACTGCTCCAAGATCTGCTGTATGTACACCGCAAAACATGCAATGCTGATCCGTGATAAATATCCGGATGTAAATGTAACAGTCTTCTATATTGATGTACGTACTCCTGGCAAGAACTTCGATGAGTTCTACAGAAGAGCCGTAGAACAGTATGGAGTAAATTATATCAAAGGTCAGGTAGGAAAAGTTATTCCTCAGCCAGACGGAAAATTGCTGGTACAGGGATCTGACCTGTTAGATAACAAACAGATTCTGAAAGAAGCAGATATGGTTGTTCTGGCAGCAGCTATCGAACCGAACCCGGATGTTCGTAAGATCGCAACCATGCTGACAGCAAGTATCGATACCAACAACTTCCTGACAGAAGCTCATGCAAAACTTCGTCCGGTAGAATCACCGACAGCCGGTATCTTCCTGTCCGGTGTATGCCAGGGACCGAAAGATATTCCGGAAACTGTAGCACAGGCCGGCGCAGCTGCTGTAAAAGCAATCGGACTGCTGGCAAAAGACAAATTGATGACCAACCCGTGTACCGCAAAACCGGATGAAACTCTGTGTAACGGATGTTCTACCTGTGCAAATGTGTGTCCTTACGGAGCAATCACATACGAAAATAAAGAAATTTTTGATCATGGTATCCGTGAGACCCGCCGCGTAGCTCAGGTTAACAGCGCACTGTGCCAGGGTTGTGGTGCTTGTACCGTAGCCTGCCCATCCGGAGCGATGGATCTGCAGGGATTCTCTAACAGACAGATTATAGCGGAGGTAGATGCAATATGTCGATAGAAGCAAAAGAAGAATTCAGACCGAAAATTGTAGCATTCTGCTGTAACTGGTGCAGTTATGCAGGAGCCGATCTGGCCGGAAGCAGCCGTCTTAGCTACCCGGCAGATGTAAAAATCATTCGTGTACCGTGTTCCTGCCGTGTCAATCCGATGTTCATCCTGCGTGCTTTTGAAAAAGGTGCAGACGGCGTGATCATGTGTGGATGCCACCCGGGTGACTGCCATTACAGCACCGGTAACTATTACGCAAGAAGACGTATGACACTGCTGTTCTCCATGCTGGATTATATCGGTGTGGAAAACGGACGTACCCGTGTAGAATGGGTATCTGCAGCAGAGGGTGTAAAATTCTCTACAACAATGAACGAGTTCGTAGAAAAAATCCACTCTCTTGGTAAGAACGTGAGATTGGAGGATATAAGATGCAGGAATTAATCAACCGTGCGAAAGAACTGCTGGCAGACGGAACAGTAGCCCGGGTTCTTGGCTGGAAAGCCGGAGACCTGCCTTACAATCCGGAACCTGCTTACTTTGAAACTGAGGAATCTCTGAAAGATTTCGTATATAACGGATTCTGCGGAGCTAACTTAAGTAAATATATGATCGAAGCTTCCAAACTGGAAGGAAAGACCATGGTATGTCTGAAACCCTGTGACACTTACAGTTTCAACCAGCTGATCAAAGAGCACAGAGTAGACAGAGACAAAGCCTACATCGTTGGTGTGGGATGTAAAGGAAAACTGGATATCGAAAAGATCAAAAAACAGGGAATCAAAGGTATTCAGTCCATCCAGGGTGCTGAGATCACAGATGATGCCGAGACACTGACGATCCAGACTATTTACGGTGAGAAGACATGTGCTTACAAAGATGGTATGCTGGAAAGATGTCATGTATGTAAAGGCAAAGAACATCAGATCTACGACGAGATCATCGGCGAGTCCAAGGACACCAAAGATGCAGATCGTTTTGATGAGGTAAGAAGAATCGAAGCTATGAGCCCTGAAGAAAAATTTGCTTTCTTCCAGAGCGAGCTGAGCAAATGTATCCGTTGTAACGCCTGCAGAAATGTATGTCCGGCATGCAGCTGCAGAAAATGTGTTTTTGACAGCAATAAATTTGACAGTTCCCAGAAAGCAAATGTGGACTCTTTTGAAGAGAAGATGTTCCATATCATCCGTGCTTTCCATGTAGCCGGAAGATGTACAGACTGTGGTGAGTGCAGCAGAGTATGTCCACAGGGTATCCCGCTTCACCTGTTCAACCGCAAATTTATCAAAGATATCGATGAACTGTATGGAGAATATCAGGCCGGTGAAGATACCGATTCCAAAGGACCGCTGACAAACTTCACATTTGACGATGCGGAACCGAGTATCGTAACAGAAAGGGGATAATGTATGTATAAGATAGCAAAAGAAAATCTGTCGGCATTATTCCAGAGTATTGCCGAGAATCAGGAATTATATCTGCCGGTAGAAGTAAGCGGACAGGTGAACTATAAAGCATGGACTCCGGATGCGAAAGTATCTCTGGAGACTCTGAAAACTGTAAAATCTCCAAAAGATGCATTCTTCCCACAGAGTGAAAATCTGTATACTGTACAGAGAGACGGAAAGAAACTGAGCATCCAGCCGGAAGCGCTGAAAGAGCAGAATTTTGTAGTATTTGGTATGAAAGCCTGCGATATCCAGGGCGTGAAAGTTCTGGATAACGTATTCTTAAGTGATCCTGTCGACAGCTTCTACGCTGCAAGAAGAGAACACGGAACCATCGTTGCCATGGCATGTCATGAGCCGGAAGAATCCTGCTTCTGTAAAGTATTCGGCATCGACTGTGCAGAACCTGCAGCAGATGTAGCTACCTGGATGGTAGACGGCGAACTGTACTGGAAAGCCCTGACTGACAAGGGTGAGGCACTGACCAAAGCAGTAGAAAGCCTCCTGACAGAAGCTGACGGCACAGATGCAGAAAAAACTGGAAACAGAAAAAACTGCTATTCGTGCGATCGTAGAAAAACTGCCATATTCCGATCTGTCTCTGGAAGGATGGAACGGAGATGCACTGACAGAAAAGTTCAACTCCCCTGTATGGGAAGAACTGTATAAACCATGTCTGGCATGTGGTACCTGTACCTTCGTATGTCCGACCTGCCAGTGCTACGATATCAAAGATTATGACACCGGACATGGTGTAAAGAGATACCGCTGCTGGGATTCCTGTATGTACTCCGATTTCACCATGATGGCGCATGGAAATAACCGTACCAGCCAGCTGCAGAGATTCCGTCAGAGATTCATGCACAAACTGGTATATTACCCGGCAAACAACAACGGCATGTACTCCTGTGTGGGATGTGGCCGCTGCGTGGAAAAATGTCCGGCATCCTTAAATATTGTAAAAGTTATCAAAGCATTTGAAAAACAGGGAGGTGACAAATAATGAGCGAATGTACCTGTCATAAAAATTTACACGCTGGATACCCTGATCCCTAAAGTTGGTATCATCACAGATATCCGTCAGGAGACACCGGATGTAAAAACATTCCGTGTCAACGCTCCGGAAGGAGGAAAATTATTTGAACATATGCCGGGACAGTGTGCCATGGTATGTGCACCGGGTGTAAGTGAAGGTATGTTTTCCATTACTTCTTCACCGACCAATAAAGAGTACCAGGAATTCAGTATTAAGAAATGTGGTATGCTTACTGACTACCTGCACAGCCTGCAGGTAGGTGATGAGATCACAGTCCGCGGACCGTACGGAAACCATTTTCCGGTAGAAACCGAATTAAAGGGTAAAAACCTGCTGTTTATCGCCGGCGGTATCGGTCTGGCACCACTTCGTTCTGTAATCAACTACGTACTGGATAACCGTGAGAACTACGGAACTGTAGATATCCTTTACGGATCCCGTTCCGCTGACGATCTGGTTCAGTTAAAAGAAATCCAGGAAGTGTGGATGAAAGCAGAAGGCGTAAACGTATATCTGACCATCGACCGGGAACAGGAAGGCTGGGACGGTCATGTGGGATTTGTTCCGACTTATCTGAAAGAGATCGGATTCGACACTGACAAAGTAGCTCTGGTCTGCGGACCGCCGATCATGATCAAATTCGTTCTGGCTGGTCTTCAGGAAATGGGATTCACCAAAGAACAGGTGTACACAACCCTGGAGCTTCGTATGAAGTGTGGTGTTGGTAAATGCGGACGTTGTAATATCGGATCCAAGTACGTATGTAAAGACGGCCCGGTATTCCGCTTTGATGAAATCGACGAATTACCTAACGAGTATTAAGAAAGGACTGGTACCGACAAATGGAAAAAATGGTAAATGTATATTTTTTCGGTAAAAAATATAGTGTGCCTGCAGAACTGACAATTATGACAGCTATGGAGTATGCCGGTTACACTCTGAAAAGAGGATGTGGATGCCGTCACGGTTTCTGCGGAGCCTGTGCAACAATCTACAGAATCAAAGGTGAAAACGAGCTGAAAACATGTCTTGCCTGTCAGACACAGGTTCAGGAAGGTATGTATGTGGCAAGTATCCCATTCTTCCCGACCGATAAGAGAACATACAATATCGAAGAGATCAAACCGAACGCTCAGATCATGATGGAACTGTATCCGGAAATCTACAGCTGTATCGGATGTAATGCATGTACAAAAGCATGTACCCAGGATCTGAACGTTATGCAGTATATCGCATACGCACAGAGAGGTGAACTGGAGAAATGTGCAGAAGAATCCTTTGACTGTGTAAGCTGCGGATGCTGTTCCGTAAGATGCCCGGCTGGTATTTCTCATCCGATGGTAGGTCTTCTGGCAAGACGTCTCACAGGAAAATATATCGCACCGGAAGCAAAACATCTGACAAAGAGAGTGGAAGAGATCCACGAAGGTGCTTACGATGACCTGATTGAGAAGATCATGCAGAAACCGATCACAGAAATGGAAGAACTTTACAACAACAGAGATATTGAGAAATAGGAGGGCGTAAAATATGTATGCACCATATCCGGAAAATATGATGGAGTCTATCAAAAAGGTAGAGGCTACAAGAGCACAGCGTATGGCAACAGAGCCAAGACGTCTGACAGCAGACGAAAAAGACGCTCTTTTGAAAAAATTCCATCCAGATTATAACCCAGACGCATTTGCTGAGATCAAAGTTGGACCGAACAAAGGTCAGAAAGCTCCTCTGGAGCTGGCTGATATGCTTCATTCCACAAGCCGCCTGATGACTGACAGCGTAGATCTTACAAAAGTAGACTACGATGTAGATGTACTTGTTATCGGTGGTGGTGGAGCAGGTTCTTCCTGTGCCATCGAAGCACACAAAGCAGGTGCAAATGTAATGATCGTTACAAAACTGCGTATCGGTGATGCCAACACCATGATGGCTGAAGGCGGAATCCAGGCAGCAGACAAAGAAAACGACTCACCGGTACAGCATTATCTGGACTGTTTCGGTGGCGGACATTTTGCTGCAAAACCAGAACTGGTAAAAAGACTGGTTATGGAAGCTCCGGATGCTATCAAATGGCTGAACGAGCTGGGTGTTGAATTTGACAAACAGACAGACGGAACTATGGTAACTACCCATGGTGGCGGAACTTCCAGAAAGAGAATGCATGCTGCAAAGGACTATTCCGGAGCAGAGATCATGCGTACTCTGCGTGATGAAGTAATCAACCGTGCAATCCCGGTTGTTGAATTTACATCAGCAGTAGAACTGATCAAAGATGAAAAAGGTCAGGTTGCAGGAGCTGTTCTTCTGAACATGGAAACAGGTGACTACTCTGTTGCAAGAGCAAAAACAGTAGTTATCGCAACCGGTGGTGCAGGAAGAATGCATTATCAGGGATTCCCGACATCCAACCATTACGGTGCAACTGCCGATGGTCTGGTTCTGGGATACAGAGCAGGTGCTTCCCTGTTATATCAGGATTCTATCCAGTATCATCCGACAGGAGCAATCTACCCGTCACAGATCCTTGGTGCACTGGTAACTGAAAAAGTTCGTTCCGTTGGTGCACAGCTGGTTAATGCAAACGGTGAAGCTTATATCCATCCGCTGGAGACTCGTGATGTCAATGCATCCGGTGTTATCCGCGAGTGTGAAGAAGGCCGTGGCGTAGATGTTCCGGGCGGAGCAAAAGGTGTATGGCTGGATACTCCTATGATCGAGATCCTTGGTGGTGAAGGCACCATTGAGAAGAGAATCCCGGCTATGTTCCGTATGTATATGAACTACGGTATCGATATGAGAAAAGTTCCGATCCTGATCTACCCGACACTGCATTATCAGAACGGTGGTCTGGAAATCACAGGAGACGGATTCACAAAAGAAATCCCGAACCTTCTGGTTGCCGGAGAAGCTGCAGGCGGAATCCACGGAAGAAACAGACTGATGGGTAACTCCCTTCTGGATGTTATCGTATTCGGTAGAAACGCAGGTAAGAAAGCAGCAGCAAAATGCAAAGATGTTGAACTGGGTGAGATGAACCTGGATCATGTAAAAGCATACGATGACGAACTGAAAGCATCCGGCGTAGAAACAGATCACGTTTCTCCGTTACTGCTTCCACATTATGCAAGACACGAAAGATAATCTGTAAATAAGTAAGTGAACGTACATCAGACGAGGGGGAACATAGGCGGACTCCTCGTCTGGTTACAGATAATCCAAAATTTACGAAAAAAGGAGTAGAGTGGAATGCGAGAGATAGACGTAAAGCAGATCACTGATGTAGTAGAAAAGCTTTGTATCGAAGCAAATGAGCATCTTCCGGAAGATGTAAAATGCGCGATCAAAAACTGCCGTGCCTGTGAAGACGGTGAGATTGCAAAAGGAGTTCTGGACAATATCATCGAGAACTTTGAGATCGCAGACAATGAATGTGTACCGATCTGTCAGGATACCGGTATGGCCTGTGTTTTCCTGGAAATCGGTCAGGACGTACATATGGTAGGCGGAGATCTGGCAGATGCTATCAATGAAGGAGTTCGCCGCGGATATGACAAAGGATATCTGAGAAAATCCGTAGTAAAAGATCCTGTTCGCCGTGGAAACACCGGTGACAATACACCGGCTATGATCTATACAGAGATCGTTCCGGGAGAAAATATCAAGATTACCGTAGGACCGAAAGGATTCGGAAGCGAAAACATGAGTGCGATCCGTATGTTCAAACCTTCTCACGGTCTGCAGGGAATCAAGGATTTTATCATTGAGACAGTTGAAACAGCAGGTCCTAACCCATGCCCGCCGATGGTAGTCGGTGTTGGTATCGGCGGAACCTTCGATAAAGCAGCTCTGCTGGCAAAGAAAGCTCTGATGAGACCACTGGATTCCTCCAACCCGGATCCATTCTATGCGGATCTGGAAAAAGAGATGCTGGAAAAGATCAACGAACTGGGTATCGGACCACAGGGATTTGGCGGAAAGACAACAGCAATCGGACTGAATATCGAGACCATGCCTACCCACATCGCAGGTATGCCATGTGCCATCAATATCAACTGTCATGTAACCCGTCACAAAACGGAGGTGATCTAATATGGCTAAGAAGATAACACTGCCTCTTACAGAGGAACTGGCAAAAACACTTCACGCAGGAGATCAGGTACTGTTAACAGGTACAATCTATACCTCCCGTGATGCAGGACATAAAAGAATGTGCGAAGCACTGGCAAGAGGAGAAAAAATCCCGTTTGATCCAACCGATGCTACCATTTACTATGTAGGACCGACCCCTGCAAAACCAGGTCAGGTTATCGGATCTGCCGGACCTACAACCAGTGGCCGTATGGATGCTTATGCACCGACTATGATGTCTGTTGGCGCCCGTGGAATGATCGGTAAAGGTGCCCGTCTGCCGGAAGTAGTAGACGCAATGAAAAAAATACAGTGGAGTATACTTTGGTGCCATCGGAGGAGCAGGCGCTCTTCTGGCAAAATGTATCAAAAAAGCAGAACTGATCGCATACGAAGATCTGGGCGCAGAAGCACTGCGTAAACTGTATGTGGAAGATATGCCGCTGGTTGTTATCATCGACAGTGAAGGAAACAACCTGTACGAAGAGGGAAGAGCGGAATATCTGAAAGGAAAAAAGAACTAATTAAATAACGCAAAAGAAATGGAGAAATACTACGATGGATATGGAAATGATTACTGACCTGATGGAAGCCGTGATGATTCTTTGCTTTGGACTGTCCTGGCCGATTTCCATCCGGAAATCATGGGTTTCCAGAACTGCGAAAGGAAAGAGCCTTTTCTTTGAGTGCTTTATCTGGATCGGTTATGTATTCGGTATCGCTCGCAAATTCATGCAACTCGGCATGGGCGTAGAGACCAGTTGGCTGTTTTATCTTGCATGGTTCTTCTATTTTCTAAATATAGCTGAAATTACGATCGACATACTTCTTTACTTTAGAAATGTAAAATTAGATAAAGAACGAGACGCAAAACAGGCATAAAACATATGGACTGCTGTCGGAACACGAAAAAAAGTGTTCCGACAGCAGTTTTTTTCTTGCATAGAATAAATGCAACAAAAGTCGGAAAATGTCGTTAAAAATAAAACAATTTTGAGAAAATGAAGATTTTTATTTGTACCGCAGAAAGATAAAATAATAGAAAACCGGAAGCGTCCAGAAACGCAGAGGAGGAGAAAAGTATGGGAGAATTAACACATAAAGCGGCGAGAGCGGCATTTGGAAAAGCGATTGATCTGACACTGAAACATGTGGAAAAAGACAGAGAAAATGGTCTTTTACAGCTGGTAGATCTGACGGAAAAATTTATGGGGAATAATTTCCCGGCAGAATCTTATGTGGGTGCAAGAAATCTGATCCGGGATCCGGAATCCAAGTGGATGCAGTATGTCAACCGTGCACTGGATGAGATCCATCCGAACGTGATCAAACAGACGGCATTGAATCTTGGTTTTGAAGCGGCATTTCATGGAACAAAAACGATCCGTGCGATGCGAGAGACACATCAGTGCAATATTCCGTGGCTGATTCTGATGGATCCGACCAGCGCCTGTAACCTGCATTGTACCGGCTGTTGGGCAGCAGAGTACGGTCACAAACTGAACCTATCCTACGAAGATCTGGACCGGATTATCACACAGGGAAAAGAACTGGGTATTTATTTCTATATGTATACCGGTGGCGAACCTCTGGTGCGGAAAGCGGATATCATTAAATTGTGTGAAAAACATTACGACTGTGAATTCCATGCATTTACCAACGGTACCCTGGTAGATGACGCCTTCTGTGAGGAGATGCAGCGGGTAGGAAACCTGTCTCTGTCGATCAGCCTGGAAGGTTTTGAGGAAGTCAACGACCTCAGAAGAGGAGTGGGTGTTTACGATAAAGTTATGGCAGCTATGGACAAATTAAAGAGCCATGGACTAATCTTCGGAACATCAATCTGTTATACAAGTAAAAATATCGAGACGGTAACCTCCGATGAATTCCTGGATATGATCATCGAAAAAGGATGTCGCTTCACCTGGTATTTCCATTATATGCCGGTTGGAAATGAAGCCGCTGTGGATCTGCTTCCGACCAAAGAACAGAGAAAATATATGTATCACAGAGTCCGTGAGATCCGTGGTGCGACTGGCGGAAAACCGATCTATGCGATGGATTTCCAGAACGATGGAGAATTCGTTGGCGGCTGCATCGCCGGAGGAAGAAACTACTGTCATATCAATGCCAATGGAGATGTGGAACCGTGTGTATTTATCCATTACTCTTCTGCAAATATCAAAGAAGTGTCCCTGTTAGAAGCACTGAAACAGCCGTTGTTTATGGCTTACCGGGATCATCAGCCATTTAATAACAATCACCTGCGACCATGTCCGATGCTGGAGAATCCGGAGATCCTGCAGGAGATGGTAGAACAGACCGGAGCAAAATCCACCGATCTGCAGTCCCCGGAGACTGTGGAACATCTCTGCGGAAAGTGTGCGGACTACGCCTGTCAGTGGAAAGAAACCGCAGACAAACTGTGGGAAGAGCACCCGTATGTTCACAAAGGCTACAGTAATTACAAGAAAAAATAAGTAAAAATTTCCATAGACAATCTTTTTGTGTTAAAATAAGCCGAAAGGATAACACGGGGAGAGACGTCTATGGAACGAAAAGGAGAAGCAACGAAACATCAGCTGGCGGAAAGCTTTAAAGAACTGATGTTGAAAGGCTCATTTGATAAAATTACCATTCGGATAATAACAGAGCAGGCGGGAGTGATCCGGCCTACTTTTTATAACTATTTTCAGGACAAATATGAAGTGATGGAGTGGCTTCTGGAAGAAGAGGTCTTCCGGCCGGTTTTTGAGATGGTGGAAGACGGGATGGAACGGGTTTGAAGAGATTCTGGCAGGCAAGCTTCGCAAGCTGATCAGACAGATGATGAAAAATCATAAGATCACACTTCAGAAATTGGAAGGTCTGAGAGATATCAATATCTTTCTGGAATTTCATACACTTACGGTAGTCAATGGCTTAAAATACTGGCTGACCAGCCGGGAAGTACATATGAGCGCGGACGAAGCACTGGAATTTTACCGGTTTTTGATGTCCCACCCGATTCTGGATGTGGTAGGACAGGTGGAGGATTATACAGAGCAGGAACAGACAGAGGGCTGACGGTATGAGTGAATTACAGGATTGGAAAAGAGATGGATTCCGGGGCGAGAAAATGATCGTGCTGCCGACGGAGTCTTTTCAGGATTATGTAGAACATCCACTGGTAAGGAGACTGTATCTGACGGATGTGGGAATATTTCCCCGCGTGGAATATCATTTCAGAGAACGAAAAGACGGAATTGAAGAGTATATCTATATATATTGCATGGAAGGCAGCGGAACCATCGAAGTCGAAGGAACATCGAAGGAGGAACAGAGGAATACTGGGGAATCGGCTGGTATCAGACGGAAGTTGAAGTTCCGGAAGAATGGCTTTCCGGATGTGTAAGATTATACTTTCACAGTGTATATTATGATGCAAAAATATATGTAAATGGCGAACTGGCAGGAGAACATAAGAATTCCGGATATACACCTTTTACAGTAAATATTTCCGAATACATAAAAGAGGGAAAAAATATAATTACGGTAGAAGCAAATAATCGTTTTTCGCCGGATATGCTTCCGGTAAATCGAAGCTTTGACTGGGCGAATGATAGAGGAATAATTCGTCCGGTAGAACTTTGGGTAACCGGAAAGCAATATATAAAGGAACTGACAATTACAGCAAAACCGGTAATCCTTGAAAAGGAAGGCTCTCAGATAAAAATAACCTGCAGAAACAATTTACCGAGATATACAGTTCAGGGATACAGTCTTCTGGTTCTTGACAAAGAAAACAAGAAGGAGATCCGGATACCAAAGCTACTCCCGGGCATGAGTTGGACAACGATTCTGGAAAAAGGGGATGTTACGGTTCAGATCTTACGGCCGAATGGTGAGATTGTGGTAGAAAAATAAAATTATGGGATGGAAAGTCCTGATTAAAGATTAAGATGTGATATTCATGAATAAAAAGGAACTTGCAATGCCTGAATTGAGAGAGCGTTTCAAGTTTTGTGTAAACAGAAAAAACTGATATAAGATATGTCATTAGTTATCGAGGACAGAACCTGTTTTTCAGGGTTCTGTCCTTGTTTGTATTATAATGCAGTTTTAAGGCATGTCAAGCAGGACTGGCTGTGCCAGCCCTGCCTAGCATGCATTCTGCTTATAACCTTTCCAATCTTTCT